>Ga0209121_10000278_pt1 | contig 55122 bp, 56 predicted proteins | sample Cruoilmetagenom3_FD_187292 | JGI IMG/M metagenome (GOLD analysis project Ga0209121, IMG submission 187292) | Oil polluted marine microbial communities from Coal Oil Point, Santa Barbara, California, USA - Sample 3 (SPAdes) (version 2) | ecosystem: Environmental > Aquatic > Marine > Oil seeps ... | reverse complement strand
GTATTTTATCGAGTCGGTCAAGCAGTCCTTCCAGAGAAAGTTTCTCGAAAAAACTATCGGTCGTCATGCCTTCGGGGATTGGATACTCTGGTAGAAAATACTCACCAAAAGTTAGAGCTAAAGTACAACGACGAGCAATTTCCAGCGTATTTTCTATGGCCTCGGGGATATCACTGAACAGCTCAGCCATTTCTTCAGGCGACCGCAAATATTGTTGTTCACTATATCGTCGCTCACGACGAGGGTCGCCCAATACGCGCCCTTCTCCAATACAGACTCTCGCTTCATGGGCATCAAATTGCTCGGCCTCAAGAAACCTCACATCATTTGTCGCGACCACAGGACAATCAAAACTTGAGGCCAAAGCAACAGCCAAATGAATAAACGTTTCTTCTTGAGGACGCCCCGTACGGGTCAGCTCAAAATAAAAACGGTCGGGAAAGTCCTCCCTCCAGCCCTCTAATAGCTCTACAGCCTGATCAGACTTATTAGCAAGCAAAGCCTGTCCCACATCACTTTGCCGTCCAGAGAGCGCTATAAGCCCCTCGGAAGCCTCTTTGATCCAGGAGCGCTGGATAAAGGGCTTTCCCTGAACCTGGCCTTCCTGATAAGCCCGAGAAATCAATTTGGTTAGATTGCGATATCCCTGCTGGTTCATAACCAACAGGGTCACCCAGCTAGGAGCTCCATCCTCAATGGGGTTCAGCACATGAAGATCAGCACCACAAATTGGCTTTATGCCAGCATTCTGAGCAGCCTTATAGAACTTCACCAAACCAAAAAAATTAGTCACATCGGTTAAAGCAACGGCAGGCATACTCAGTTCGGCTACTTGCTGAACCAACGGTTTGATCCGCACAATACCGTCCAGCAGTGAATATTCGCTGTGTAGACGAAGATGAACGAAGGATGGAGCCATAGAATGTCTTTCCATATGGACTGGTTAAAAAGAAGAACCGTCGTAAATAAGTTGTATGAATTAAACCGTAATTTTAATACAACTGCCTGAGCCGTTTGTTCAATTCTCTTTTGTTCAGGGTATTTTGCTCAAAGTACCGTCAACTGCCTTGCCGCTAGCATGCTTTTAATCGGCTCGAAAGACTGCCGATGAATAGGACTTGGACCCAAGCACTCAATAGCATCTCTATGGCGCTTGGTGCCGTACCCTTTATGTGCAGAAAAACCATAACCCGGATATTGCTCATCAAGTTCGCACATCTCATTGTCTCTACAGACTTTAGCCAAAATCGATGCAGCACTGATTGAAGGTATTTTGTCATCGCCCTTGATGACTGTCTCGCCTACATAATTCCAGGGTGGCATACGATTACCATCCACAGCCACGTATTCAGGCTTAATAGCGAGACCATCAACTGCCCGCACCATCGCCATCATGGTAGCCTGTAATATGTTGTAGCGGTCAATTTCCTCAACTGAGGCTCGAGCGATAGACCAGCATAATGCACGCTCTTTGATTAAGACCGAGAGTTGCTGACGGCGCTTGTCTGTCAACTTCTTTGAATCTGCAAGCCCCTCAATTGGCTTGCCAGGATCAAGGATAACGGCCGCCGTCACCACATCCCCAGCCAGAGGCCCTCGCCCGACCTCATCGACACCAGCCAATAGCTCACCGTCATAACAAAGCTGGTAGGGCGTAATCATGCCCCCGCCTCCAACAACTTAACTAATGCGCTTGCAGCAGTATTGCTCCCCCCATACCGGAGAGATTTATGAAGTTCGGTAAACCGCTGCTCTAATACTGACACTCGTTCAGGTTCCATGAAATAAGCCAACACTGCCTCACAGAGGTTTTCTACGGTAGCATCATCTTGCAACAGTTCAGGCACAAGCGCCTCACTCGCCAGTAAGTTTGGGAGTGAAACAAAGGGCACTTTGACCATTTTTGAGACAATAGCGTAGGTATATTTACCCAACCGATAACTCACGACCATGGGCTTTTTCAACAACATAGCTTCTAGCGCTGATGTCCCTGATGACAACAACACAACATCCGCAGCAGCCATTGCGGTAAGCGACTGGCCGTCAAGAAGTGTTACCGACAAACCCGGATAACCCATGAGAATTGACTCGAGTTCCCTTCTACGTTCTGCGTTGGCTGTCGGCACGACTAAATGTAAGCTTGGCACCTTAGTTAAGCAGCATTGGCCTACATCCAGAAACAATCTACCCAGCGCTTCGACTTCAGAGGCACGACTCCCCGGCATGATGGTCAACACAGGGCGACCTTCGGGTATAGCCAGTTTTTTCCGAGCAGCGGAAGTATTGGTTTCCAGTGGAATCGTTTCTGCCAGAGGGTGCCCCACGCAAACGACAGGAACCCCACGCTCACGATAAAAAGCCTCCTCAAAAGGGAGCAGTGTCAACATCAGGTCTACAGCCTGAGCAATTTTCTTGATTCGACCTTGACGCCACGCCCAAACCGATGGGCTAACATAGTGCGCAGTTTTAATACCCTTTTTACGGAGTTTACGCTCAAGACCCAAATTAAAATCGGGAGAATCGATGCCAACGACTAAATCAAAATGATTATCGTGAAAATGTTTAAACAGAGTTTTTCTGATCTTTAAGAGTTCAGGTAGCCGCTTCAGGGGCTCTACCAGCCCCATAACAGACAGGCGGTCAATTGGAAAGAGAGAACGAAATCCCTCATCCAACATTTTAGCGCCACCAATCCCTTCAAAATAGGCGTCGGGATAACGCGACTTTAATGCGCTAATTAACCCCGCGCCAAGCTGGTCGCCAGATGCTTCACCAGCGACCAGACCGATTCGAATTTGTTGGGACATGGCTCAGCGAATAATGCCGCGGGATGAAGCTCTAACTGAATCGACTAGTGCCTGGACTTCTGGATGCGCCAGGGCAAGTTCATCTAGTTTTAACAGTGCTTCATCAAGAGATAAACCCTGACGATAAAGTATTTTGTATCCCTGCTTGATCGCAGCAATAGCTTTTTTATCAAAACCTCGACGTTTCAGCCCTTCGGAATTAATCGTACGCGGCTCTGCAGGAGCACCAAAAGCCATGACATAAGCTGGAACATCCTGGGGCAGAAAGGCCGCTGGGCCAATCATCGTATGGGCTCCAATGGACACAAACTGATGAACGAGAACATAGCCAGACAAAATCGACCAGTCACCCAAGTTCACATGGCCGGCAAGCGAGGCATTGTTCACCAAAATACAATTGCTACCCACCGCACAGTCGTGACCAATATGCACATAAGCCATCAACAGATTGTTGTCCCCGATGGAAGTAATACCTCGATCTTGAACAGTGCCCCGGTGGATGGTTACTCCTTCCCGTATCGTATTGTTATCACCGATTTCGAGACGAGTGGGCTCTCCTTTGTACTTCAGGTCCGGAGTATCTTCGCCGATGGTTGAAAACTGAAAAATTTTATTATTTTTGCCTATAGATGTTGGGCCTTTGACCACTACATGGGAGTTAATGACAGTACCTGAACCAATAGTCACATCTGGACCAATCGTCGTCCAGGGGCCAACTTCTACGCCCTCCGCCAAAACTGCTGATGGGTCAATAATTGCACGTGGATCAATCAAGGACATCGCAATCAGTCCGCCTTGAGCGCGCAAAGAATTGTCGCTTCACATGCCAGTTCGCCATCGACAGAAGCACGACACTTAAAGCGCCATATAGTACGCTTCACTGAATCGATTTTTGCTTCCAACATTAACCGATCACCAGGTATGACTTGGCGCTTAAAGCGAACACCGTCGACGCCAGCAAACAGGTAAAGGACATCATCATCAACAACCTTATCAGCCGTCAAAAAGCCAAGAATACCAGCGGCCTGGGCCATAGCTTCTATGATCATAACCCCGGGAAAGATAGGCGCATTGGGGAAATGGCCATTAAAAACTTCTTCATTTGTAGTGATGTTCTTATAAGCGAGAATACTTTCGCCCAACTCAACATCAACCACACGATCCACCAATAAAAACGGGTAGCGCTGGGGTAGGCGTTTTTTGATCTCAGTAATATCCATTAGGTAGTCTCAAGGTGCAGTAAAGTTTCAAAAATACGTTAGGTTATAATTTTTTTTCTAGTGTCTTGATTCGGTGAGCCAAGCTATCCAGTTGATTGAAGCGAACTGCATTTTTTCTCCAGTCTCGAGTATTACTGAATGCTGTTCCAGAGGAGTAAGAGCCAGGCTCTGTCAACGACTTGGTGATTATTGTCCCACCTGTAAGGTGGACATTATCGCAGATATTAACATGCCCAACGACACCCACTTGACCTGCAAAAATACAATTTTTCCCCACAACAGTACTGCCCGAGATCCCTGAAGAGCCGGCTATAGCAGTATTTTCACCGATACGAACGTTGTGAGCTATCTGAATATGATTATCGAGAATAACGCCATCCTCAATAACGGTATCATCTAAGGCGCCTCGATCTATCGTGGTACAAGCACCAATTTCGACCCTGTCTCCAATAACGACACCGCCCAATTGATGAATTTTTACCCACTGCCCCTGATGATGAGCAAAACCGAAACCATCTGCGCCAATCACAGAGCTACTATGAATAATCACATCATTTCCGATAACCACACCATGGTAGATACTGACATTTGCAGCTATTCGACAGTTACTTCCTATGACAGAGCCATCACCGACCACAACTCCGGCACCAATCTGACTGCCGGCACCAATCACCACATCGTCACCCAGTACTGCATTGGGCCCTATATAGGTGTTTTCAGCGATTTGAACCGAACTTGCCACCACTGCATCAGGGTGAATACCAGACTCACCGACAGGGGTACTATCAAACATTGCTGAAGCCAAGGCGTAACCCAAATAAGGGTTCGCCATAATGAGCATGTTGCCCGAGAATTCATCGGCGGCATCCGCACTCAATATAACCGCACCTGCCTGTGCTGTAGGCAGGTGCTGGCGGTATATTTGATTTGCTAAAAATGTCAGGTCGTCTGGCCCTGCATTACGAAGTGTCGAAATCCCTGTAATCTGATAGGTGGGATCACCACGTAACTCAGCACCGATTAGAGAGGCTATGTCACTCAGCTGATAACTGTGCTTCATTCGTCAACTGGCTCGAAAAATTACTTGGTTTTTTTGTTCAGACGATCAGTTAATTTCACTGTCAAATCCAGCTCTGGAGCAACAGTGACTACGGCCTCCGCATTAATTAACAGAACAACACCTTCTTCTTTAATCAATTCCTGTAGCGCTTCACCCGCTTTTGGACGCAATTCCTGTACGACACTACTTTGAAGTGCTTTTTGATCAGCCTGAACCTTTCTGGTGGTTAGCTCGAGGTCTGCGCGAAGAAATTCCATCTTCTTTTGTGCTTCGTCCTTCTGTGCTTCTGACCAAGTCATGCTTTTTGAATCAACTTCTTTTTTCAGTGCCTGCATATCAGCTACGGTACTTTCATATTTGGCTTGCAATGATGCATAGTCAGACTCTGACTGCATTTGCTTAACTCTCGCTTTAGCCACATCAGAACCAAATATAGCCTTACCAAAATCAACAACTGCAATCTTTCCCTCAGCGGCAAATGTTGTCACAGTGAACAATGCTGCCAAAGTGAACAAAAATATCTTTGCTATACGCACACTAACTCTCCATTGATTAAATTAACTTTATTTTAGAAGGTCTGACCCATTTGGAATTGGAAAACCTCTTCCTCATCCTCTTCACCAGCATTCAAAGGTTTAGCCAAACTAAATGTCAGAGGACCAAAGCTACTGAGCCAGGTCGCACCAAAACCGACCGAATAGCGAAGATCGCCGACATCCGGCTCTTGGCAAAGGTCCTCAATTTTGTCTCCACAATCCGTATCAAATACGTTACCTGTATCAACAAAAACTGCTGCCTGAATACTACGCTGATCTTTAATAAAGGGTAATGGGAAGATAACTTCGGCGCTGCCTTCCACTAGGACGTTACCACCAAAGGGATCTGAGTCTTGAAAATTCGGATCTTTGGGAACATCGCGGGGCCCCAGAGTATTACTCTTAAAGCCACGAACCGAACCATTTCCGCCCGCATAAAAATGCTTGAAAAATGGTAGCCGGGTCGTACCGCCAAAGCTATCGCCATAGCCTAGTTCTGTACGCAAACGCAAACTCATTTTACGAACCAAGGGTCTAAAATACTGGCCAGAGTATTTAATTTTGTAATACTCCATATCACTGCCGGGGAAGGCCATTTCAACACCCACACTCTGGGAGGAACCTGCAGTGGCCAATCGACCTCGGTTAAGGGTCGAATACCCCCAATTTAAGTTGGCCGTAAAAATATTAAAATCTTCGCCATTATCGTTGAGGAACTCGTCAATTTCCTTGGTAGCAAAGGAACCCGTATCAATCGCCAGGCTCTCAAAACCTAAACCGACCCCTATACTAGAGACTTCTGACAAGGGGTAAGAAAAGCTCAGCGAGCTTCCGTAACTATCTACCGTATAGTTTGAGATATTGCCTTCATCATAATCCGTGCTTTTAGCAAACACACCAAAACCGGCACTGACGCCATCTTTGGTAAAATACGGGTCTCGGTAATTAAGTGACAAGTTTGTTTGGAAACCACTTTGATTAAGCCCTAATCCAAGGCTATTACCGGTACCGAGAAAATTGCTTTCATTAATATTCGCACCTATGACGATCCCGTATGTCTGAGCAAACCCAAGACTGGCCCCGACACTACCAGAAGGTTGTTCCTCAACGGTATAGATAACATCTACCTGATCACTCGTTCCTGGCACTTGTTGCGTATCTGCCTGCACTTCTTTAAAGAAACCGGTACGCTCCAAACGAACTTTAGAGAATTCCATTTTAGCAGTAGATGCCGACGCGCCCTCCATCTGCCTCATTTCTCTGCGTAGTACTTCGTCCATCGTCTTGGTGTTTCCGCGAAACTCAATACGGCGCACATAGGCACGTTTCCCCGGATCGACAAAGAAGGTCACTTTGGCCGTTTTATCTTCTTCATTAACCTCTGGTATACCTTTTACTTCAGCAAAGGTATATCCGTCATTACCCAAGCGCTGAGTAATCAACTCTGTAGTGTTTGTCATTAGAACTTGTGAGAACGTCTGCTCCTCTTTGAGAACAAGAAGATTGCGAATCTCACTTTCGGAAACCACCAGATCACCCGCTAATTCGATGTCCTTAACGGTATAAATATCACCTTCGGTGATATTTATAGTCACAAAGACAGATTCACGATCTGGGCTGATAGCAACCTGAGTTGAGTCAATGGAGAACTTGAGATAGCCTCGATCCAGATACCAGGATTCCAACCGCTCCAGATCACCAGACAGCTTCTCTCTCGAGTATTTATCATCATTAAAAAAGAACGACAATAAACCGGTTGTCTTTAACTCAAGCTGAACCAGCAGATCGTCTTCTTCGAAATCATTATTCCCAACAATATTAATGTGTTTAATGGCGGCGGGGTCGCCTTCATCAACATTGATATTAACAAGTACCCGGTTTCTCGGAAGCTCTTCAACCTCTGCGTTAACCCTGGCACCGTAACGCCCCTGCCCAACATACTGACGCTCTAACTCCTGAGACATACCTTCCAGGATAGATTGACGAAAAATCTGCCCTTCAGCCAAACCATTGCTACGGAGCGACTTGATCAATTCATCAGTGGGGATAGCTTTGTTGCCTTCGATAATAATTTCAGCAATTGCCGGCCGCTCTTTGAGCACGACAATGAGCACACCACCATCACGGGCAATGCGAATGTCATCGAAATAACCGGTACGAAACAGGGCGCGCGTTGCACGTCGAACGGTATCATCATCAATCAAGTCCCCTACGCTTAGAGGCATTGAGGCAAATACAGTACCTGATGATACCCGCTGCAGACCGTCAATCCTGATATCTTCAACTTGAAACACCTCTGCCCGGATAGCGACAGAAAATAGAACCAAGCATAACAACAGATAAAAGTGTTTCATGGAGACCGATTTTCTCTTGGTTTTTGTTTATTGTTTTAGCTACAACCGCATCAGGTCATTGTATAGGGCTAGCAACATCAACCCAACAACCAGAAAAAGTCCTACCCGAAACCCAGCCATCTGAATTTTTTCGGAAACAGGAGAGCCTTTTACGGCCTCAATGATGTAATACATCAAGTGGCCGCCATCTAGTACCGGGATAGGCAATAAATTCAAAACACCCAAACTTATGCTCAAAAATGCCAAAAATCCCAGATAGGCCGTCACCCCATACTGAGCAGCAGCGCCCGCCACTTTAGCAATGGTAATGGGTCCACTCAAGTGTTTTGCGGAAATCAGTCCGACCATCATCTTTTTGATGGAATCGAGAATCAAAACCGAGGTATCCCAAGTCTGCTTTACGGCTTGCGAGGCAGCCTCAAACGGACCGTATTCAATCTCTCGAATCATATCCTTTGGCCACTCTGGGATTTGCACACTCATACCCACTTGCCCAATAGCCGAACCATCCTCAGCCACCGCCCTCTTGGGAACAATGGTGGTCAGGAATTTTTCATCACCCCTTAGCACTTCAATTTCGATTGTCTTATCTGGACGAGCACGAACATAATTAACCCAGGTTGACCAATCATCCATAGGAACACGATCAGCCGACAAGACTCTATCGCCAGTCATCAGGCCGGCAGCTTCTGCTGGATCACCTATAACAATATTATTTGCAACAGGTAGCACTCTAGGTGAATAAAGAACCAAGCCAACACCGGCAATGGGCTCCGGCTCCTCGGTATCCGACAGCCAGTCCTTCAGCTGCCCCTGATATTCGTAGGCCACTGAATCACCGGGTACTTTGGCACGAAAGGATATCGTTCCAGTTTCGCCGATACGTCGAATCAACTGAGAGCTCAATGCTTGCCATGTAGGCGTCGGTTCTCCATCCAAGGAAATAATTTCTTGCCCTGGCTGAAGCCCAGCTTGCTCTGCAACCGAGCCGGGCTTTAATGAGTCAATAACGGGTGCCATCCCTGTGACCCCAAAGGAATAGACAACCCAATAAATGAGAATGGCCAATAAAAAATTGGCTAGTGGACCTGCTGCAACGACTGCCATGCGCTGCCAAACGGGCTTTCTGGTAAAGGCATAAGGCAGGTCTTCTTCAAGAACATTACCTTCTCGCTCATCGACCATTTTCACATAGCCGCCGAGCGGCAAGACCGAAACAACAAACTCGGTGCCCAGCTTATCCCGCCAACGAAGTAACGGTGTCCCAAAGCCAACCGAAAACCGGATCACTTTGACACCACACCTACGAGCCACCCAAAAGTGCCCGTATTCATGGAAGGTCACGAGAACGCCCAGGGCGAGCAAGGTATAAAAAATTGTCTGTACGACTTCCATCAAAACTTCCTAGTGAGACCGCTGAATGATTGATACCGCACTCTGTCGAGCCAATTTATCGCTCGATTGGACATTTTCAAGTGTGTCCAGTTCAACGATCGACGTATCACCTAAGACCTGAGCCACAATTTCGGATATCTGAAGAAAAGAAATATCACCCTTTAAAAACGCATCTACCGCTACTTCATTAGCCGCATTCAACACAGTGGGCGCACTCCCCCCCATCCGCGCCGCCTCTACAGCCAAGGCCAAGCAGGGGAAACGCTCTAAATCGGGCGCTTCGAAATCTAACCTGGCGATACTAATAATATCGAGATTGGCAACACCAGAATTAATACGTTCTGGCCAAGCCATAGCATGAGCTATGGGTGTGCGCATATCCGGATTACCTAATTGTGCAAGCACTGAGCCATCCACATACTGAACCATAGAGTGGATCACACTTTGAGGGTGTATAACCACCTCTATCTGATCGGGAGAAAGGTCAAACAACCAGCAAGCCTCTATCAGCTCCAAGCCTTTGTTCATCATGGTAGCGGAATCGACCGAAATCTTTCTACCCATACTCCAATTAGGGTGCGCACAAGCCTGCTCTGGCGTTATCGAATGCAGAGCCTCCAGTGGCGATGCCCGAAAAGGCCCTCCCGAGGCTGTTAAAACAATTTTTTGGGCACCACAGCGATTATCTGATGAATAATCTGATGGCAAACATTGGAAAACCGCATTATGTTCGCTATCGATGGGCAACAGAGTGGCGCCTGACTCGCGAACAGCCTTCATAAACAAGCTACCGGCCATGACTAACGCCTCTTTGTTAGCAAGCAGCACTTTTTTTCCTGCGCGCGCAGCCTCCAGGGTTGGCAATAATCCCGCGGCACCCACAATCGCCGCCATAACCATGTCCACCTCTGGAGCTATAGCTATCTGGCATAGCCCTTCCACACCGCACAAAATTTTGGTTTCGGGACTGTCCACCCGCAACAACTGCTGTAACTGATCAACACTTTTCTGATCTGCGGTCACAGCAAAACTCGGCTTGAATTTTTTGCACTGCTCTGCGAGTTCGGCTACCCGTGAATACCCACTTAGCGCATAAACCTGAAAACGGTCCGGGTGTCGCGCTACCACATCGAGCGTGCTAACACCGATGGAACCGGTAGCACCAAGTATCGTTAATTTCTGCATAAATTCAGAGCTGAATATCGCTATAGATGAAAATCAATGTGAATACAGGCATTGCCGCTGTTAGGCTATCTACCCGATCTAGTATGCCGCCATGACCTGGCAAGATGTTACCGCTGTCCTTGATACCCCGGTGACGCTTAACCATGCTTTCCAGTAAATCACCGACCACGGAAGCTAGCGCCGTGCCCATTATAACCAGAGCAAGTAACAACCAGGTACGGCCGTCCAATGCTAAAAATACTCCAAGCAACAAAACAACGATTGCGTTAACGACAACGCCACCAAGCAATCCTTCCCAGGTTTTTTTGGGACTGACACTCGGGGCCAACTTATGCTTCCCGAATCTTCGCCCAGAGAAATAAGCGCCAATATCAGCACACGCCACAATCATGACCACCAGAAAAATCATCCATTCGCCTTTAGCGGAGTGGATCAGGATCACCATGGCAGCCCACGTGGGAACTAATACCAGAAACCCCATAACACATCGCGCCCAACGACTGCCCCACAATACCGCGCTGCTTGGATAGCCCTGCACCCAAAGCAGCGCAACCGCCCACCACGGGACAATGGCCAGCAATAAACTTCTTCCGGCATCAAACTGCAATGACTCAGTTGGCGAAAGCCTCAACACATAAGCCGTGACCACCAATAACCCAGACAACACTAAGGTATATGCCAATCTAGCCAGAGTACTGTTAATGCCGGATAAATCAGACCACTCCCAGGCGCCATAAATAACGATCACACCCACGGCCAAGGAAAAGGCAAAGGGATTCAAAACAAACAAGGCTGAAAGAAAAATCACAGCAATGATTATTGCAGTGACAATGCGTTGTTTAAGCACGCCGCGCCTCCTCACCAATAGCTTGCTCGTCCCTCATACCAAAACGGCGTTGACGACTCTGGTACTCATTGATCGCCTTTTGAAAGGCTGCACCATCAAAATCAGGCCAATAACACTCGGCATAGTAAAATTCAGCATAGGCCAGCTGCCACAACAAGAAATTACTGATCCGCTGCTCACCCGCAGTACGAATACAGAGATCGGGCAGCGGGAGATCAGACAAATTCAATTGCTGGTGCATATGCTCTTCGGTAATGTCTTCTGGACGCAAACGACCACTTTGCACTTGGCGAGCAAGCTCACTTGCAGCTTGGGTTATATCCCATCGGCCACCATAATCGAGAGCAAGCACCAAGGTTCTTCCACCCTTTTGTGTGGCTAATTCAGTATCTACAATGAGTTTTTTCAACTTGGAACTGAAACGATCTCTGCGACCGATAACCCGAAGCCTAACGCCTCTGTCTATCAGCTGCTTAACTTCTTTCTTAAGGTAATGAGCCAGCAAAGACATTAAAGCCCTGACTTCAACCTCAGGTCGCTTCCAGTTTTCACTACTAAAGGCAAATAATGTAAGGACTTCGATGTCATTTATTTGACACGCATCCAGTATATCCCTGACACGCTCAGCACCAACCTCATGCCCGGCAGCTCCAGACAAACCACGCTGTTTGGCCCAGCGATTATTGCCATCCATAATAATGGCCACATGACGCAGGGGATGTGTATGTGACGAGCCACTCAACGGTGTATTCATAGAGAATTAAGCTACCAAATGAATCGACTAGATTTCCATGAGGTCGACTTCTTTTGCAGCTAAAGCCTGATCGACCTGCTGAATATACTTATCAGTAATCTTTTGAATCTCATCCTGAGCACGACGTTCATCGTCCTCGGTAATTTCCTTCTCTTTTTGCAGTTCTTTAACATCAGAAAGTACATCACGACGGATATTACGAATCGACACACGCGATGTTTCTGCTTCTGCCCGGGCTTTTTTAATAAAACCCTTACGAGTTTCCTCAGTGAGCTGAGGCATAGGTATGCGAATCAGTTCGCCAGTAGTCGAAGGATTAAGCCCCAAATCAGACTTGAGAATAGCCTTTTCCACTTCTGGCACGAGGTTTTTCTCCCAAACACCAATGGATAGGGTTCTCGCATCCAATACCGTCACATTACCTACTTGCCCCAAGGGCGTCTCGACGCCGTAATAAGAAACCGTCAGTCCATCCAACAGGCTGGGATGTGCGCGGCCAGTACGAATTTTATTAAACGCATGGCCCAGCGCATCAACACTTTTTGCCATTCGGGTCTCAGCATCTTTCTTTAAATCATTTATCATTTCGACCTTCCTCGATCAGTGTTCCTTCATCACCACCGACCACAATATTCAACAGAGCACCGGGTTTAGACATGCGGAATACACGCAGCGGCATCTCTTGCTCTCGGCAGAGACAAATCGCCGTTAAATCCATCACACCAAGCTTTTTCTCCAATGCCTCATCATAGGTTAGATGAGAGTACATGGTTGCACTCGGATCTTTCATAGGGTCTGCAGAGTATACACCGTCGACCTTGGTTGCTTTCAACACAAGCTCAGCACCAATTTCAATGCCACGCAGACACGCGGCTGAATCTGTGGTAAAAAATGGGTTACCGGTTCCCGCTGAAAAAATGACCACATCCCCACTATCAAGGTAGCGCATGGCCGTTCTTCTATCATAGTGTTCCACAACACCACTCATTGGGATAGCAGACATCACACGGGCCGAAATATTGTTGCGATCAAGCGCATCTCGCATTGCCAGGCCATTCATCATGGTTGCCAGCATGCCCATATGGTCTCCGGTAACTCGCTCCATGCCCACGGCGTGAAGCGCCGCACCACGAAACAGATTTCCACCACCAATAACCAATCCTACCTGAACACCAATACCGACCAACTGGCCTATCTCAAGCGCCATGCGGTCAAGCACCTTGGGATCGATACCAAAGCCCTCCTCCCCCATTAGCTCCTCCCCACTCAATTTAAGTAAGATGCGCTTGTACTTTTTATCTCGGGTGCCGGGCATGCTATTTCTCCAGGAAGGTCGATTGTCTCTGCGTACATAATAACGGGGGCCTAAGCCCCCGTCTTCAAATCAGCTGGCTGCACCAACTTGGGCTGCCACTTCCGCGGCAAAATCAACTTCTTCTTTTTCGATACCCTCTCCGACTTCAAAACGTATGAAGGACTGAATTTCAGCGCCGGCATCTTTTACCAACTTGCCTACTTTTGTATCGGGATCTTTAACAAAGGGCTGGTTAACCAAACTGGATTCCGACAAGAACTTATTAATCCGTCCAGAAATCATCTTCTCAATAATTTCATCTGGCTTGCCGCTCTCCCGCGCCTGGGCAACAAAGATGTCCTTTTCTTTAGCCACAACGTCTTCTGGCATATCCTCTGGCTTAACGACCTGTGGATTGACTGCTGCCACATGCATAGCAACGTCTTTAGCAACCTCACCATTAGCACCACTCAAGGCAACCAACACGCTAATACGGTTGTTGCTGTGAACATAGGCACCAACTACCGGCGCTTCGACCAGCTCAACTCGACGAACATTAACGTTCTCACCAATTTTCTGAACCAGCGCCTGACGAGTTTCTTCAACATCAGCAGCTAATGCCGCCGCGTCAGTTTGCTTCTCGGCAAAAGCTTTTTCCAGAACACCGTTCACAAATGCCAGAAAACCTTCGTCTCGGGCTACGAAATCGGTTTCACTGTTGACTTCAATCATAACGCCGTAGCTATTATCGTCGGCCACTTTTACCGCTACGACACCTTCAGCCGCGGTACGCCCGGCTTTCTTGGCGGCCTTAAGACCACTGGACTTGCGCAGGTCGTCAATCGCTTTTTCAATATCACCACCAGCTTCAGCCAGTGCCTTTTTACATTCCATCATGCCGAGGCCAGTACGCTCGCGCAGATCCTTAACCATAGCTGCAGAAATTGCTGCCATCTGTCGATTCCTCTCTGTCTTTCTTTTTGGGTTGGAAAAAAGGGGGCAAAGCCCCCTTTCTTAATATTACAGCTAAACACACAAAATTTTTGTTTGCGCTTACTCAGCCGCGGCTTCAGCATCGGGCTGCTCGCCCTTTTCAGCTGTCACTTCAACAAATTCATCTTTGCTAGTGACGTTAGCTCCCTGAGCCTTTCCTTCCAGAAGAGCATCAGCAATAGCTGTCGCGTACAATTTAATGGCACGAATTGCGTCGTCATTACCTGGGATTACATAATCAACGCCATCTGGGTTGCTGTTGGTATCCACAACACCAATTACAGGGATACCAAGCTTGTTAGCTTCCTGAATAGCGATTCGCTCGTGATCAACATCGATCACAAACAACATATCTGGCAGACCGCCCATATCTTTAATACCGCCAATGGAACGATCCAGCTTCTCCATCAGACGAGTTCTCATCAAAGCTTCTTTTTTGGTCAGCTTGTCAAAGGTTCCATCCTGGCTCTGGGCTTCCAGCTCGCGAAAACGGCGAATAGATGCACGGATAGTTTTGTAGTTCGTTAGCATACCGCCTAACCAGCGGTGACTAACATAAGGCATTCCAGCTCGTTCAGCTTGCTCGGCAATCACTTTTTGAGCGGCGCGCTTGGTACCAACCATCAGTACTTTGTTACCATTGGCGGCAACTTGACGAACGATTTCAAGTGCTTCATTGAATGCAGGAACCGTGTTTTCAAGGTTCAAGATATGAATTTTGTTACGAGCCCCGAAAATGAACTTGTCCATTTTAGGGTTCCAAAAGCGAGTCTGGTGACCAAAATGGACACCGGCTTGCAACATGTCACGCATGCTTACAGTTGTCATAATATTTCCTTTGATTAGGGTTAAACCTCCACATATCCCACCAGTCAACCTACCAAGAGCAAGCACCCAGACAAGTGTGTCGATATGTGTGTGTCGTTAGTTTTCAATTTAGCCCTTGGCATATAGCCACAGAGCGGTGCGCTTTATACCATAAAGCAACGATTTATTGAAGAACTACAAAGGGAATTATTGAGAGGCATGCCACTACTCATTCTATCCGTTACAATTGCACTCCATCCGTTACAATGACCCGTTTTATTAAACACACCGGAAGAAACTATGGCTGTCACACTGAAAACCGCTGATGAGCTTCAAAAAATGCGCGTAGCTGGGAGACTAGCAGCGGAAGTTCTGGAAATGATCGAACCTTATGTGGTCGCTGGCGTTAGCACTGCAGAGCTAGATCGTATCTGCCACGATTATATGGTGAATGAACAAAAGACCATTCCCGCCCCACTGAATTATCGCGGCTTTCCAAAGTCAATCTGCACCTCGGTTAATCATGTAATCTGTCATGGCATCCCATCGGAGAAGAAAATCCTTAAAAATGGCGATATTGTCAATCTGGATATTACTGTGATTAAGGATGGTTATTTTGGCGACACCAGCAAAATGTTTTGTGTTGGGGACGTACCTAGCCATGCCAGAAGGCTGGTCCAGGTCACTCAAGAAAGCCTTTACAAGGCAATTGAGATCGTAAAGCCAGGTGCCCGGCTAGGCGATATAGGCCATGTAATTCAACAATATGCTGAAAGTAACTACTACAGCGTGGTTCGGGAATATTGCGGCCACGGTATTGGCACTGAATTCCACCAGGAGCCTCAAGTGCTTCACTTTGGTCGTCCCGATACAGGCATGGTTCTTAAGGAGGGTATGACCTTTACAATTGAACCCATGCTGAATGCGGGAAAACATCACACCAAACTTAAAAGTGATGGCTGGACTGTCGAGACTCGCGACGGAAGACTATCCGCTCAATGGGAGCACACCTTAGCAGTCACCGCCGACGGCGTAGAAGTGCTGACAGCCCGCACCGAAGAAGCATTCTGATGACCACTGAAAACTCGCTATTTTTCTTCGATGAACAACGATTTACAGAAAACCTGAAAACCGAAAATCCGATCAAGGTTTTTAAAGAGGCCATTGAAGCTGCCAGCGTACACTTCAACGACCGATTCCACGAAGGCGAACAGGTCAACACGCTGATTTATGAGCGAGCCGTATTCATGGACCTTATTCTCCGCCATGCCTGGAACCAATTTGACTGGAATACAAGCATAGCGCTGATCGCTGTAGGCGGCTACGGCCGAGGAGAGCTACACCCTCAATCTGACATAGACATTATGCTGCTAATCCGCCGAGGCAGCCCAAACCGTTATAAACAGAGCATAGAGGGATTCCTTACTTTTCTTTGGGACATTCAACTCAAAATAGGCCACAGCGTTCGCTCCCTATCCCAGTGTGTCGATGAGGCCCGGTGCGACATTACCGTGGCGACCAATCTCATGGAAACCCGCACCATTGCTGGTGATGAAAAACTTCGTCAATCTGTTCTTAAAAAGACCGGCCCTCGAAAGATATGGCCATCGAAGGATTTCTTTCGAGCAAAGTGGGATGAGCAGATTGAACGCTACAAAAAACACGGAAATACCGAATACAACCTTGAGCCCAATATCAAAGAAGCTCCCGGTGGCTTGCGCGATATACAAATGATCAACTGGGTGGCGAAACGCCACTTTAACGTAGAGTCTTTGGAAGAACTCGTAGGAAAAGACTTCATCACCCCCGAAGAATACATTCAATTAAAACGGGGGGAGTCCTTCCTATGGAAAGTCCGCTACTGCCTTCACTTGATTGCAGAGCGCCCGGAAGAAAGATTGCAGTTTGACTACCAGCGAAAAATTGCCGCCATGTTTGGGTATCACGACGGCGACCAACGGTTAGGCGTCGAGCAATTTATGCAGCACTACTATCAAGTCGTTCGCTCCATGAGAGAACTCAATGATGTCATGCTCCAATACCTCGATGAAGTTATTCTCCGAAAAGACAAAGCAAAGAAAACCTACGAGCTGAATGAGCGCTTTCAGGTACGTGACCAGCATATTGAAACGGTGGGCGAATACGTCTTTGCCAAATACCCTTCGGCCCTTCTAGAAATTTTCTGCTTGTTGGGAGAGAACGAAAATATTCAGGGTATTAGAGCAGCTACAATCCGGCAAATCCGCCAACACCGCAAAGTGATTGACGATGCCTTTCGAAACGAACCCCAAAATAAAGCCCTGTTTCTAAGACTACTCCGCTGCCCGCACAATATGAGCACACAATTACAACGTATGACCCGGTATGGAATATTAGGTCGCTACCTACCGGAATTTGGGCAGATTATTGGTCAAACCCAACACGACTTATTCCACCGCTACCCTGTCGATGCTCACACGCTTCAGTTAATTAAAAACATGCGCCTCTTAGACCGTCCCGATGCAGCAGAAGAATTTCCCATCACCTCTCATGTTTACAAAAACCTGCCTAAGCCGGAGTTAGCGTTTATCGCGGGCCTCTATCATGACATGGGCAAAGGTCGCGGTGGCGATCACTCGGTTCTCGGCGCTGTCGATGCCGCAAATTTCTGCGAGCGACACGGTCTTCCCCCTGAAGAGGCACAGCTCATTTCCTGGCTTGTAGAAAATCACCTGTTGATGTCTAGCACTTCACAGCGCTCCGACATTTCTGATCCCGACGTTATCTACAAATTTGCTAAATTAATCGGCAACCAACTTAAGCTCGACTACTTATTTGTTCTTACCGTCTCAGATATTACCGCCACCAACCCCACCCTGTGGAATAGTTGGAAAGCGGCTCTAATGAGACAGCTCTACACAGAGACGAGACGCGCTCTTCAACGTGGACTTGAAAACCCGGCCAATCGCGATGGATGGGTAAGGAATACAAAAGCCTCAGCCCTGGAAAAGCTGCTTGAACAGGATATTAGCGAATCAAAGGCTAAAGAAATCTGGGGGAACCTGGATGATGAGTTTTTTCTGCGTGAAAGTGCTAACGATATCGCCTTGTACACGGCAGCCATTGCAGCACGCGGCAATGACTCCGAGCCAGTAATTTTAATTCAAGACACAGGCGTAGAAGTCCCGATTGCCACCCAGATATTTATTCATACCAACGGGCTGGATAACGTATTCCCTATTACCGCCGCTACTCTGGATCAGCTACAGCTGACCATTCAGGATGCCAGCCTGCACAGAGATACCCAGGGAAACACCTTTGATATTTTTTATGTGCTTGATGAAAACGACGAACCTTTCGGTCACAAAACCACCATGCTCGACCGAATCAAGAACATCTTGTCCAAGGCACTGCAGGAACCAAACGCGTCGACACTAAAGGTTCATCGCCGTACACCAAGGCGACTTAAACATTTCACCATGAGAACCATAGCAAGTATCAGCAATGATATTGAGAAAAGCGCCACTATTCTGGAGGTCATAACTCCGGATCGCCCCGGTCTGCTAGCGCAACTGGGAAGAATTTTTGTGCACTTCAAACTACGGTTACTCAGCGCAAAAATTTCCACTTTTGGGGAACGAGTAGAAGATGTCTTCTATCTTGTGGATATGGATTACCAGCCCCTGAGTGACCCCATTTTTTGCGAGCAATTAAGGGATACCGTGTGCCGCGATCTCGATGCCAGAAACAAGAAAGATGTCGAAGGAGAGACACTTCAGAAAATGAAACTCTGGCAATAATCGCTACTGGTTACCCACGGCCAAACTTCACAATGACTAACCATTGACACAGAACAAGCATGAATACAGATCTCGACAAACTCAATCCATATCCATTTGAGAAGCTCAACGCGCTCAAGAGCGACATAACGCCCCCCGCTGAGCTGACACATATTGCCCTATCTATTGGCGAACCCAAGCACCCTGCTCCGAACTTTGTCACGGAAACGCTGATAACTGCGCTGGATAAATTGTCTGCCTACCCTCTAACCAAAGGTATTCCCGAACTCAGACAAACGATTGCACAGTGGCTGGCCTGCCGATTCAATTTACAGAATGTAGATGCAGACACTCAGGTGCTACCAGTCAATGGAACTCGTGAAGCCCTGTTTGCCTTTGCTCAAGCCGTCATAGACCGAACCACCCACCAGCCTCTGGTATTGACTCCCAACCCGTTTTACCAGATTTATGAAGGCGCTGCGCTGCTCGCCGGTGCAACCCCACACTTCTTAAACTGTTTAGAATCTCATCATTTATCACCAGATTTCGATGCCGTCAGCCCAGAGACTTGGCAACAATGCCAATTGCTCTATATCTGTACCCCGGGCAACCCCACAGGGGCCGTTCTCGACTTGCCCACCTTGAAAAAACTGATTGCGTTAGCCGATCAATACGACTTTATTATCGCTAGCGATGAGTGCTACTCAGAGATTTATGGTGACGAGAACAATCCACCACCAGGATTACTGCAAGCCTGTGCCGACATGGACCGTCACGACTACCATCGCTGTGTGGTATTCCATAGCCTGTCAAAGCGCTCCAACCTGCCGGGACTGCGCTCCGGTTTCGTGGCTGGCGATGCGGAGATACTAAAATCGTTTCTACGCTACCGCACCTATCATGGCTGCGCCATGCCGGTGCCCACTCAGCTAGCGAGCATTTCAGCGTGGAAAGATGAAGTACACGTAAAAGAAAACCGGGATAAATATCGCCGAAAATTTGACATTTTTCTGCAAATCCTCGGCGATATTTTACCGCTCAGTCTACCCGATGCCGGTTTTTATCTTTGGGCCGACACTCGCCCCGCCAACAAAGGTAATGATGAAGATTTTGCTCAACATTTGTTTGCAGAACAAAATATTACCGTGCTGCCAGGCCAATACTTGGCGAGAACAGCCGACGGTGTAAACCCCGGTGAACATAGAGTGCGAATGGCACTGGTCGCATCCGAAGAAGATTGTCGAGAAGCAGCGGAAAGAATTCGGCTATTTATGACGACCTAGGGATATAATATTTAAGAGATAAAAAGGAATTTCATCTCCCGTTTAACAGCATCAACCATAGGCTATTTGTCACCCCCGTTATGCTAAAAAAACAGCGCGTCGAATTTATCCTGAACAAGCTTGGCGAACTCTACCCTGCCCCGCCAATTCCACTGAAGCACAAGGATCCTTATACACTCCTTGTGGCGGTATTACTGTCTGCACAATGTACCGATGAGCGAGTTAACCAAGTAACACCAGCCCTATTTGACATCGCAGACAATCCGTTCGACATGGCTGGGGTTCCCGTCGAAACCATCTACCAAATTATTCGTCCCTGCGGGCTCGCCCCAAAAAAATCAACAGCAATTTCTACCCTATCAAAGATTTTGGTAGACCAATACCAAGGTGCCGTACCTGAAGATATGGCAGCATTGGAACAGTTGCCCGGAGTGGGCCACAAAACCGCCAGCGTAGTGATGTCACAAGCCTTTGGACAACCCGCCTTTGCTGTTGATACACATATCCACCGCCTGGCACAACGCTGGGGATTATCCAGCGGGAAAAGTGTGGTGCAAACAGAAAAGGATTTAAAACGGCTATTTCCAGAAGAGAGCTGGAATGCTCTTCATCTACAAATCATCTACTACGGCAGGGAGTTCTGCTCGGCACGGGGCTGCGATGGAAGAGTCTGTGAAATTTGCACCACTTGTTACCCAAAACGGAAAAAACCATTTATAACCAGCAAGGCATAAGCCAGACTAACAGCCCGACACCTATACCATGCGCACCGGGCTCAACCACTTCCAACAGAAACTTAGTTAACCAACCGCTCAAGTCGAAGCGAATAATCACCAACTGGCAGAGCAAAGACCTTCTTCCCCAACAACCGAGACTGCTCGGCCAATACAGCCTGCTCGCGAATTAAAACACGTAAGGTAGCAGCATCATTCCTCTCGTGCTGATCGAGCAACGTCTTTAGCAACATTAAATCGTGATGGCGACCCAGTAACTCACAAAGCAAATCCAGCCGCTCCATCCTTTTGTCGGAACATTGGCATATAGACCTCGAGAGCTGCATATGAAAGTAATGGTACTTGGTTTTTTTTCTCCATTGGTGAAACAACTCATCGCTATTTGTCCCGAGGGCTTTCTTCCATCCGCGCCTGCATTCCTTATAGGTCATCTGTATACCGGAATAAAACACCTGTCGACCAAACGGTATGGGGTTCGAAATATCTAGCTGCCGGATAAACTTCTCCACACTCTCTTTAGCCCCGACAATAATCTCCGGAATGAAATCAGCACTCTTCTTCTCCCTGAGCGCCAGTCGTTCATACAATGAGATAACTCCGGGCTCATTTATCGATAACTCACCAGCCGCCGACAAACGATCCAGAGTTTCTCGCAGAACCTGATTGTCACGCAATACGGATAATTGGGCAGAGACATCTCGGAAAAGTCGATTTCCCCACTTGAAAGCAGACTTATCTGTAGGCTTTAGCAAATAAAAGCACGCTCTAAGACGCTTGAAGCCCTTCCGCGCCTCATGAATACCAGAGAGATCATCAGGGCGAACACTCTGTAAATTCTCCAATGCCAGCACCGACTGTAAGCGTAAGAGTTGATTGTATTCAACCTTGTAGTCTCGCCCCAAAAACGCAAAGTTTTTCATCATGGTCTACTGTTACAACCTCTGCAGAAAAGCACTTAGCCACTGTTTAGACGGTGGTTCTTCGGGTAATCATAGTAGGTAATTTTACCCATACCGGCTCCCGCCTGACTCCAGTCCACAGTATTGAGCTTTAGCAGAGCAACACCACACGTTGGTATTTTTTCCAATTCAGACAATGCAAGAAAATTCACTAAATCAGTCATTGCAGGGTTGTGACAAACGATCAGCAGGCGATCTTCATTACGCGCTAGAGAGCGCATCCAGAAAAGTAGTTCTTCATAATTAAACGTATAAAGGGACGGGATCATTTCAATATTGTCTTCTGTCAGCCCGACCATCTCGGAGATAAGATGCGCAGTCTGTCTCGCCCTCTTCGCCGGACTACAGTAGAGTCGCGACCAGTTTGATTCCTGCTCGCACAACCGCCGCCCCATCATTGCAGCATTACATTTCCCTCGCCGGTTCAGGGGCCTATCTATATCCTGACATGCGGGATCTTTCCAACTGGATTTAGCATGTCGAATAAGCCCGATACGCTTCATAGTAGTCTCTCGTGATTGCACGGCGCAATTTTGCTATCCTACGCAGCGCTTTGACGAAGGATGCTTCAGCGTCCTATTAACCCTCATCCATATGACAGACATATTATCGTGATTACACTCTACGGCATCAAAAACTGCGACACCGTAAAAAAGGCGCGAAAATGGCTGGATGAGCGCGACATCAGCTATCAGTTTCACGATGTACGTGTCGATGGCCTAACCCGCGAAATGCTAGCGCACTGGTTCGAGGCCGTTGGCTGGGAAACCGTCCTCAACAAACGCGGTACCACCTGGCGTAAACTTGCCCCTGCCACTCAGGATAATGTGAGCGAGGCAACTGTAGCTGAGCTATTACTGGAATACCCAGCAATGATTAAGCGGCCCGTACTAGATATCGACGGCGCTATAACCATCGGCTTCAACGCTGACAACTACACCCTAATTTTTGACCTGTAATTTATTCTTTTGGAGATAGACTGAAAAATGACGGCACTCTACAGTTTTGGCTTGGGTATCGGCACCCAAAATAGCGAAGGAAAATGGCTTGAGGTCTACTACCCCCAGCCCCTGTTAAACCCCAGCGAAGCAGTGGCTAATGCACTGAAAGCCGCTCTTGATTACACCGGCGGAACCCAGGCAATCACATTAGATGACGCCGCGCTGACGAAATTGGCTTCAGCCTTCGCAGAGGTCGGAGAAACCGGGCTTGCGGCTACGGCCGAGCAGTTAAAGAACAGCACACGACCTACTGTAGCAACTATTTTAGCCAGTGATGATGCCCCAATTTCCGCACCCGAGGGGTATTTGAAGTTGCACCTTTTATCCCACCGACTGGTGAAGCCGAACAACACCAATCTAACCGGGCTGTTTGGGATTCTGCTTAATGTGGCCTGGACCAGTGAAGGCGCTATCGATATTACTGAGCTCGCCGACAGACAGTTGCAGGCCCGCCTGGAAAATAGAAGCCTCTCAGTTGATAGTGTCGATAAATTCCCCAAGATGGTGGACTACGTCGTACCCACGGGTGTGCGTATCGCCGATACCGCAAGAGTTCGTCTCGGTGCCTACATCGGCGAAGGAACAACGATCATGCACGAAGGCTTTGTTAACTTTAACGCTGGCACGGAAGGCACCAGCATGGTTGAAGGGCGCATATCTCAGGGCGTATTCGTGAAATCCGGCTCTGATCTGGGGGGCGGAAGCTCCACTATGGGCACCTTGTCGGGTGGCGGTAATATTATTATTACCATCGGCAATCAATGCCTACTGGGGGCCAATTCCGGACTTGGCATTCCGCTAGGTGATCGTTGCACCGTTGAGGCTGGCCTCTACATCACATCCGGCACCAAGGTAAACTTGCTTGACGATAAGAATCAGATTGTCAGCCAGACAAAAGCTCGCGAGTTAGCCAGCAAAGATGATCTGCTATTTAGACGAAACTCTACGACTGGTGCTGTGGAATGCCTAACCAACAAATCGGCAGTGGAATTAAACGAAGCATTGCACGCTTCAAATTAATCCCTTCACACCTTAGATAACGATCTGAACTCAATGACTAGCGTTCAGGAAGCCCCGGCCATTGCCGGGGCTTTTTTTATTGTCTAGACTTTTGAGCAAGACTATCGGCACCATTTTTCCAATCAATTTTAAGCCCCAGGTGTCATGCATTACAGTTAGCAACACTTCCAGATAATTATTTTAAAAGGAACCGCCATGAACAATAGCGACTATGGACCACTGGCTCCCCTTATTGGCACTTGGAAAGGTAATAAGGGTACCGATGTAGCCCCAACAGCCGATAATAGCGAAGATATCCCCTACCACGAAACGATCATCTTTGAAGCTGCTGGTGACGTAACCAACGCGGGAGAGCAGCACCTCTGGGTCATTCGCTACCACCAAGTGGTTCGGAGAACATCTGACAATGAAGTGTTTCATGATCAGATTGGTTACTGGATGTGGGATCCAGAGCAACAGCAAGTTATACAATCTCTAACCATTCCTCGGGCCGTCTGTGTACTTGCCGGAGGAACTACATCTACGACGCCTAATGGGGCCACACAACTAGATGTCGCCGCGGAAGCCGGCAGCGATGACTGGGGAATTGTTCAATCTCCATTTATGAATAGCCATGCCAAAACCACGGCTTACAGTCACCACCTCACCGTAGATCGCAACACGCTGAGTTACTCTCAATCCACCATGCTCGATATCTACGAAAGACAGTTTGATCATACAGATGAAAACACGTTAACCCGATCTGACAGTCTCTGACCCGGCCCTGTGGCTAACTGTCTGATACCTCGCTAAACTTACGCCTTCTATTTCAAGGCGTAAGTTTATGTCCCCTCTTTCTCCAACACTGGAACTCACCTGCGAACTCATTCGCCGTAACTCTGTGACACCTGAAGATGCAGGCTGCCAGGAACTGATGATTCAGCGACTTGAAGCGGTGGGCTTTCATATAACCCGACTCCCCTTTGGCGAGGTAGAAAACTTCTGGGCAGTTCGAGGAGATAAAGGCCCGACGCTCTGTTTTGCCGGTCATACTGATGTTGTCCCCACAGGGCCTGAAGGTGACTGGACGTATCCTCCATTTGATCCGCACATCGAAAGCGGCATGCTATACGGTCGCGGTGCCGCAGATATGAAGGGTTCCCTGGCAGCCATGATCACCGCAGTGGAAGCTTTTGTTCACGACCACCCAAATCACAGAGGGCAGATCGCCTTTCTGATCACCAGCGATGAGGAAGGCATCGCAGCTGATGGAACCGTCAAGGTCGTTGAGTGGTTGCAAGAGCGCAAAGCCATGCCAGACTGGTGTCTCGTAGGAGAACCATCAAGTACCTCAACAATTGGTGATGTGGTTAAAAATGGTCGCAGGGGATCACTCGGCGGCGAACTCATTGTGAAGGGAACTCAGGGACATGTGGCCTATCCCCACCTCGCGGACAACCCCATACACCGAGTCGCCCCGGCACTGACAGATTTGACTGCTGAAAACTGGGATAACGGCAATGATTTCTTTCCGGCTACGAGCTTTCAGGTCTCCAATATCCAGGGTGGTACTGGTGCAACCAATGTCATTCCTGGCAGTATTCATATCGTTTTTAATTTCCGGTTTTCAACAGAAGTTACCGAGCAGCAACTTCGCGAACGTACCGAGGCTATTTTGGAGAAACACTGCCTCGACTACGAGATCCAGTGGCACCTCAGTGGACAACCCTTCCTCACAGCTGAGGGCGAGCTGGTAGATGCAATAGTGTCCAGTATTCAGGAAATCACCGGTCTCAACACCGAGCTCTCTACCGCAGGTGGTACCTCTGACGGACGGTTTATCGCTCCTTTTGGTACTCAAGTCGTGGAGCTTGGCCCTGTCAATGCCACCATACACAAAGTAGACGAGTGTGCCAGCGTGGCAGATATCGATCAGCTCAGTGTCATTTACCAACGAATACTGGAAAAACTGCTTAGCTAACCGAATTAAACGACCTTTCTGCCGATCACAATCGGCCCTTTCTGAATAGCGGTGTCCGCTCAGGTTAGATTTTCACAGGTACCTTTTGTAGGGGCACCTGCTACAAGGAGTTACGAATGCGTTACCACTCATTGTTGTCCATCGCAGCAACGGTCTTACTACCCCTGACCAGCTCGCTGGCAATGGCCGGCACCCTCACCCTGAGCAATGGCGATGTTATCCATGGCGAATTGCAAGCCGTGGATAAAAAACAGGTGATCTGGAAGTCGGACAACCTGGGCACAATCAAGGTTCTCAAATCAAAAGTGTCACATTTTACCTCCACCGCTGTTATCCCCGAGGTAAAGACCCCCGACGGGACAGCCCACAATTGCGCTCTAAACCTGAGTGAAAACGTTGAGCGAAACTGTTCTGATGGTATCAGGGATATTCAACCACTGGCGACGTTGGTGGCTATCGAGCCTCCACCTGCATTTAGCGGTGATGCGAAGTTCAGCTTTAATCGTAAGGACGGCAACACAGATTCTTCTGACCTCGACTTTGTCCTCAATGCCAACTGGCTGCAGGAACGTTTTCGTCATGAAGTTGAATTACTGGCGGAATCAGAAACCAGTGATGGTGGGGTTGTGGATGAACGCTACGAGGGCAATTACCAACTCAACTACGACTTTAACCAGCAATGGTTCAGCTATACCCGTGTTGGCTATGAAAAAGATCGATTTAATGCCATTGATGAACAATACGAGCTGGGTGCCGGTATTGGACACCGCATCAACCTGGACAATCAGATGCACTTTAACCTGCAACTGGGTGCAGCGTATCTAATCTCCCATCAGCCGGAAGACGGTTCCGATAACGACTTGGCGGGACGTTGGGGCTTAAAACTGGACTGGCCGGTTCCCGGTAGCAAATTGACCCTGTTCCATCACCACGAACTGCTGTGGGCGATGGATGACATCAACAACAACCAAACGGAAAGTAGTACCGGAATCAAGCTACCACTACTGGGGAATCTCTTTAGTGAGTTACGCTACGATTTTGACTATGTCAGCGAGCCCTCAGACGATCAGAGGCATGCCGACGAAGAGTGGGTCATCGCTATTGGTTACGAGTGGTAAACCAATACAACGATTTGGCCAAAAACCTTCAGGGTAGCTTTTGCAGCGGGTAGACATCAAAGCGGGTGGATTTTCCCCGGAGTGAATAACCGGGCTCAGGCCCCTTCAGACTGGGGGCATGCGTTGGCCGTTTGACCACTACCCGATAATTGGCCCGTTGCAGAGACAGAGACAAAAGCCTCTCATTGTCATCAGCCTCCTTTCCCAGCAGCTGGTGAAGCAGCTGCATTTCCTTTTTCACCTTGCCGGACTTTTCCCTTGGAGGGAACATGGGATCAAGATAAATCACATCCGGCAAATCTGCCTCGGCAAGATTCTCGAGATAGCACTGAGCCTCCTGCTCAATCAGGCACATACGCGCCACCACGCTCGCCAACTCAGGGTCTTCCATTGACGATTGTCGCGCCCGATGCAACCCGCTTTCGAGTAATGCAGCCACAACCGGATGACGCTCAACCATCTGTAACGTTGCACCAAGGGATGCCAAAACAAAACTATCCCGCCCCAAACCTGCGGTCAAATCGAGGATAACGGGCTTGAATCCTTTATGGTTCAAGCCAACTGCTTTGGCGATATCCTGTCCTTTTCCTCCACCGTATAAGCGCCGATGCCTCGTCGCTCCGGTAACAAAATCACAGCGTACAGCGCCCGGAGCATTTGGCCCTAATTGCAGCAAAGATAGCCCCTGCTCACCGACGACCAGAGAAAGGCCACTATCGATGTCCTCAATATCGCCAAATGGCAACAGGGGGAAATTTAGGTCAGCAGAAAGCAATTCGGCCCGGTGCTCATAACCGGGCCGTGCAACGATATAAAAAGATTCAGATTGATCAGGATTGTATAGGGACAAGTTCGAGCTCTACACGACGGTTTGCCTGACGTCCTGAAGCTGTGTCATTACTGGCGATGGCATAGCGTTCGCCATAACCTGTCGTCCAGATTCTTCCACCGGCAACGCCCTGGGAGATAAGCAGCTGACCGACGCTGCTGGCACGACGCTCACTCAAGGTCTGATTATATTCAGAACTACCCGTAGAATCAGTGTGTCCGGCTATCCTAATATTTGTCTTATTAAATTCTTTTAAAACAATCGCCACCGACTCTAGCGTGCCATAAAACTCTGGGCGTACTTCGTATCGGTCAACACCAAAGGTGATACTGCTTGGCATAACTAATCTAATATTATCTCCCTCGCGCACGACACGAACGCCGGTACCTTCAAGCTTGGCCCTTAGTGCAGCCTCTTGACGATCCATATAGAAACCAATACCTCCACCCACGGCAGCGCCGGATGCGGCACCAATGAGAGCACCTTTTCCACGATCTTCATCACTGGAGGTTGCCACACCAATAAGAGCACCTGTGACAGCACCAATACCTGCACCTTTTGCGGTATTGCTAACTTTTTGCTGCCCCGTATAAGGGTCTGTCGACATACACCCAACCAAGCCAAAAACAACAATTGCTATTAGGAACTTCTTCATGTCATATCCTCTTAATGAACACTGTAATAACGTTATGAGCTTTAACAACCTATAATAATAAAAACGAATAACCCTTATTTTGATGAACGCAATGATCTTTGCAAGGCGTTATATCACATTTAATGCTAACCATTCAGTGTAACCATGGCCTGCCGTACTATGAAAAACTACATCTACCTTTTGCTTGCCCTTATTTGCTTGATATCAACCGGCTGTAACAATTACACCTACACACTTAACGAACAGCCAATCTTTAGTCCACCTAGCCTTTTTAATGACTACAAAATATCTGATGCTGCACTAGATAATTGCGTCAAACAAGCCATTATCGATAATAATGTCACCAGCCCTAACCAGTTGACCCAACTTAACTGCTCCAGTGCAGGCATTGAGAAGTTGACTGGGCTAGAAATTTTCACTGGCCTTTCTCATATCAACTTTAACCAGAACAATCTGGTTGAAATTAAACCCCTACTGTTTCTTCAACACCTTGTTATCGTCAACCTTGAAAAAAACCCTCAGCTCTCCTGTGCTGATGGCCGGCTCCTCGCCAAACAAGTCGGTAATTCCGTCAACCTTCCCGCACACTGTGAAAAGTAAACGTTTTACGTTGATATTGGTTGACAATTTTATTCTCTTCTCTCAACAAAGTTACCCACAAAATCTGTGGATAACTTTGTGCATTACTTTAATAAAACTCGCTCAACTCCACTCAATCGGGCTATGCGAGCAAAATGGTTATTTTTTAACCACTATGTAAATACCCTTAAAAATCAACATGTTATGAAAGCTCGATCAAAATATCAATGACTTACAAAGCATTCCCATAATTTATTTAAGGTAATCGGTCTAATTGTGGACAACCCAGCCCACTGAAAATTAAATATTGCATAATTGACCAACAACACAATGCTGATATGGACGAGACAGGCCGCAAGCCGAGAGCAATGCACATGCCCGTTTTAGGGGAAAAAGGTATGAAAATTCGAGAGGACTAGCGCGTTAGAACCAAATTCCTAGCACTTAAGCCTGTATCTGAAACCAGAGCCCATCCTGATCCTGGCTTGCATAGTGGACAGCGGCCAGCCGCTCCTCCATCTCTGACATCATCGATCGAATCAAATCCAGGCTATTATTTTTTTCACTGATGTGACCGAGCACCAACTGTTGCAATTGTTCCAGTTTCAACTGCTGTAATAGAGCAAGAGCCTGTGAGTTATTCAAATGTCCCCAATCACTAGCCACACGCTCTTTTAAAGAGGCTGGATAAGAACCATTCGCCAACATGGATTGATCGTGATTCGACTCCAACAACAGTGCATCGCAGCATTGATAACTGTCGACCACATGGGGTGTGATGCTCCCCAAGTCGGTAAGAACACCCAGAGTTAACCCTGCATACCTCAGAACGTACTGAATGGGTTCTCGCGCATCGTGAGGGACTGATACCGGTGTAACCCTCACCGATCCGACCTCGAAGCTGTGATGGCTATCTATGAGCTCTATATTAACGTCGGGAACACCCTTCAACGATCGAAAGGTACCCGCTGTCATTTTTACTGTCAGCCGATGCTTTTTTGCCAGAGGCAGAACGCCTCTTAGATGGTCCGAATGTTCGTGGGTCACCAGTACCGAAGTAAGGTCTTGGGCCGCTATTCCAAGCCTGGAAAGCCGCTTCTCTGTTTCACGAATAGAAAAACCGCAATCAATCAGAATAAGCGTATTACCTGCATGGACGAGGGTAGCATTGCCTTTGCTACCACTCCCCAATGAGCTAAACCGCATAAATCAGGACAAATTGGTCCGAATGATTCTCAACAACTTCATAGCCAGCGCACGATCAAGACTGCTGTCTTGTTTGTTGCTAATACGCACTTCTATAGCCTCATCACTTTCGCTAACCGATACTTGGTAATTAACCGCTTCCGTTTCTTTAACCTCGGTAGTAAAACCGATCAGTGCTTCAAATAAGGTTTTATTCTCATCTATATTCGGCGCTTCATTGAAATCAACGATCACCAGCCCTGATGATTGGTCTTTATCCACAACAGAGAATCCACCAAGTGACAGAGAGTGGACAACAGAAGACCAAGCACGCTCATAGCTTAACTTCATTGATATATAGGGTTGATCTTGGGTTACTATTTTTACCTTTGAATCACCGCCAATGTTTTGTGCCAGTAGCGATACACTGCCACTATTAATATCGCTCACTAATGCATTGGAGGTCATCTCCATAAATTCTTGGCCGCGCTCACTACTGCTAGAGTATTGAGGCCACTCACCCGCACGACTCTCCGTACCCTGGGGAACCTGCATCTGGATTAACCGAACTTCTGTACTGCTAATCCCAACACCAGGGGTGATGGTGAATCGAAAACGATGGCTATTACTGTCGTCGTCTTTGAACTGCAACCAACCTGTTTCCAAAATACCATGGGGTGCGTCGGTTCTGGCTGTAGGCACACCGCTACGGGTCAGAATATTGCGAATCCTTGGCCATACCTCTGCAGGCGGCTTGTTAATTGCAATCCAGCGATCTGCACCAAAAGACTGAATGGTCACGGTTTCTTCAAATAAATTTTCTGACAGGGGCTGAGGTCTTGGAACTCTAAAGACATCGGAAGTCACAGCACCCGTTTCAGGAATATCAGGAATGGCATACAGCTCCCCAACAGCCGCATCATCCTTATCATCTGGAATCACCATCGGGGGAAGCTCATGGGAGTGGAGGTACTCATTGCTCCTGTCGCGAAGCGCTACATCGCCACAACCAACAATAAATAATGCGACAGGAACCACCACCGCGAATTTTATCTTCGACATCATTTATCGTACTCCGATTCTACGCGCTTGCTATCTATTCAACAGACCAGCTTGTTTTAAAGCTTCTGTAACTTGTGCATGAAACATAGGCGACAACTCTGTAAGAGGTAAACGAATGGCTTGTTGCATCAACCCCATTTCGGCTACTGCCCATTTCACAGGAATTGGGTTGGATTGAACAAACATGGCATTGTGAACCGGCTCGAGGCGCTGATTGATTTCTCTTGCCTTCTCAGCCTCTCCAGCCAAACCTAAACGACACATCTCTGCCATCAACTTAGGTGCCACATTTGCCGTCACTGATATATCACCATGGCCACCCATCAAAATTAATTCCAACGCCGTGCCATCATCACCGGAATAAATCGCGAAGTCCTCGGGGCAGGAATCAATCAATTCACGAGCTCTCGTCAAATCGCCAGTGGCATCTTTAATACCAATAATATTGGGGATTTCGGCCAACCTAAAAACTGTCTCGGGCAGCATATCACAGGCCGTTCGACCCGGTACATTGTAGAGAATTTGAGGAATATCCACTGCCTCAGCAATAACTTTGTGATGCAGGTAAAGCCCTTCTTGAGTAGGCTTATTATAATAGGGAGCTACCAGTAAACAGGCATCGGCACCCGCTTGCTGAGCTCTACGAGTCCACTCTATGGCCTCGCGAGTGCAGTTTGCACCAGTGCCGGCAATCACAGGAACACGACCATTGGCATCTTCTACGATCGCGGCAATCGTCGCCATGTGCTCTTGCACATCCAATGTTGGTGACTCACCCGTGGTACCCACAGCCACAATGGCATTGGTACCCTGCTCAATATGCCACTCAACCAAACGCTTAAGGCCGTCCCAGTCCACTTCCAGACTGCCTGGAATCATAGGGGTTACCAGAGCAACAATACTTCCGGTGATCATCTAAAACCTCAATGTTTGTCAAAATTTATGAAGGCGTAATGGTACTTACCCACGTCAGGCGGCACAAGCATTAGCTCGCCTTACCGATAGACCACAGCTTTTTATTTTTTCTTTAGGGGATAAGGGCGTAACTCACCCTCGGGGCGCGTTTTAAAACGACGATGAACCCACATATATTGATCGGGCTGCTCCAAGATAAACGCCTCTATCTTACGGTTTACTATTTCGGCATCGGCCACATCATCACCCGTCGGGAAATTTTCCAACGGAGCATGCACTGTGACGCGATAGCCTTGATTATTGGGTAGCCGCACATGGGAAAATGGCAATACTGCAGCATTGCCAATTTTTGCAAAACGCGCAGTTGCCGTAACCGATGCGGCCGTCACACCAAAGAAGTTGGCGAAGACGCTTTGCTTCCGACCATAATCCTGATCCGGGGCATACCAGATGATCCGCCCCTGACGCAGAGCTTTGAACATACCTCGAACATCCTCTCGGGGATACACAACACCCGCGGGATCACGCACACGTCGCCCCTTGCTCTGAACATAATCATAAACAGCATTTTTATGTGGCCGGTACATGCCATCGATTGAACGCACAGAAGATAAGGTTGAGGCGCCAATTTCAAGGGTCGTGTAATGAATCGCCATCAATAGGGCTCCACGCCCTTGCAATGCGTCAATATGCTCTAGCCCCTCTAGTTGGATCAGCTTATTTAAGCGTTCGGTAGGCCACCACCAGGCCATACCTACTTCAAAAAATGCAATACCATAACTGTCAAAATTATCGCGCAACAATTGCTGACGATGCTGCTCATCCATATCGGGAAAGCAGAGTTTCAGATTTATTTCTGCTATTTGCTTGCGGTATCCCCCCACCCTGTACATGAGGGCACCTAATTGGCGCCCAAGCCACATAATGACGGGATAGGGCAGCATCACCAGCAACCACCAACAGCCCAACCCCAACCATGTAAGCCAATAACGTGGGTGCAGATATGCCCGCTGAAATTGATGGTTGTTACTCATGATTCACCAAGACGATGTACGACATATTTAACGCAAGAAACCAATAGAATAAGAAAACGCATTATAAGGGGGATGACACAGAAAAGGGACGATTCGCAAAATGTTACAGAAAACTTATTTTTTCAACTTCACAGCCTATGCTCTTAGCAATGAATCTAATTGATCGACCACTTCGGCCCAGTCCGAATCCTCAGCAAGCGACTCCTGGAGAAAGGCCCGCTGGCCATCAGACCAGAATTCAGCCTCCAGCAGATTCAAATCATCACCTAAGGGCTTGTGGGCAGCTATAAATTGCTCAATTGCACTATCCTGAGATGGCAATCCTAACTGGTCAAACAATGTAGTAAGTGTATGTGCTGTTGTGTCCATATATTAGTTATAGAGACTGAGTAATAGGAATTCAATATTTAACGCAATTCATCGCTCGTCAGCACACTACTGAAAATTTTCTGGCAATAAAAAGGCATCGCCGCTGCACGCGGGATGCCTTCCTTGAATCCACTGTAATTAAACTAGATTCTTTATTTCGACCACGGGGTTTACATCGGCATCGTAGTCAACGCCCTCGATGTCAAACCCAAACAGATTCAGAAACTCATGTTTGTATTCCTGAAAGTCGGTCAGCTCGGCAAGGTTCTCTGTCGTAATCTGTGACCAGGCTTCTGCCACCTTATCTTGAATTTCAGGGCGAAGCTCCAACTCATCAACGCGAAGACGGCCTTCCTCATCTAGGCGAGGAGTATCGCTGTAGAGGCATTCGGTGTAGAGGCGATAAAGCTGCTCGATACACCCCTCGTGACTACCATCTTCCTTCATCGCCTTGAACAACAGCGACAGGTACAAGGGCATAATGGGAATTGCAGAACTGGCCTGAGTGACCACAGCCTTTAATACAGAGACCCGAGCATCGCCACCTGAAGCGGCCAATTTTTCTCGAATACCAATAACTTTCTTGTCCAGATCTTTCTTGGCCTGACCGATGGTGCCATCCCAATATAAATCCCAGGTGACTTTTTCACCCACATAGGTAAATGCCGTTGTTTTAGCGCCTTCAGACAGGACACCAGCTTCACTCAGCGCATCCATCCACATCTGCCAATCTTCGCCACCCATCACCGCAACAGTATTGGAAATATCTTCATCACTGGCAGCTTCAAGACTAAATTCTTGAATCTCTTCCTTGTCGGTATTGATACCCCGCAAAGTCACATCTTTGCCAATCGGCTTCAAGGTAGAGTTAAAGACTTCACCGGTTTTCGGGTGTTGACGGCGAGGCGACGCCAGGCTGTAGATCACTAAATCAACCTGCCCAAGATCAGCTTTGATGGTTTCTATTGTCTTTTGCTTAATCTCATCGGAAAAAGCATCACCATTGATGCTCTTGGCGTACAAGCCTTCTGCTTCGGCAAACTTGTGAAAAGCCGCAGAGTTATACCAACCCGCAGTACCCGGTTTCTTTTCGGTACCCTCTTTTTCAAAGAATATACCTAGCGTAGAGGCTCCGCCCCCAAATGCAGCACCAATACGCGCCGCCAATCCGTAGCCCGTGGAAGAACCAATAACCAGCACACGCTTAGGCCCATCTATTGGCGCCTGAGCTTTAATGTAATCAATCTGTGCTTTTACATTGGCTTCACAGCCCACTGGGTGGGTAGTAATACACATAAAGCCACGAACTCTTGGTTTGATAATCATTCCCGATCTCCATAAAGCGCCTGACGAGGCGACGAGTCACTTATAACAAGGCCGACATGATACATTGAAGGATGTTCCCGACCAAGACATGCCCTCTCATCACCCAATAGAAATAACCCATCGCCGCCGCCCACAAAATAGTCCTGTGTTCTGCACAACAACAACTGCTGCTATGATAAAAATAATCATTTTAAATCTGTATGGATAGCCGCATGTTTCAGAAAGAAGCCATAGCAAAATTACTTCTGCGTTTAACCGTCGGTATTCTGGTTTTACTGCACGGAACCGCCAAAATCATAAACCCGGGAACGCTCGAACATATCGGCCAAAACCTGTCTGATATAGGCCTGCCATCGCTGCTGGCCTATGCGGTCTACTTAGGCGAGGTGCTTGGTCCACTGATGATTATCTTTGGTTTCAATACACGAACCGGCGCTTTGCTGGTGGTCATCAATATGGTCTTTGCTGTCATACTGGTTCACAGCCATCAACTCCTCCAGCTTACCAATCACGGTGGCTGGGCTCTGGAGCTTCAAGGGCTTTATTTATTTGGTGCACTGACCATCGCTCTTCTGGGTAGCGGCAAGTATGCCATCAAGCCGAGTTAACCCCGTAGCAACTAGCAAAACCAACTGCGCCATACACTAGGGTTGCATTGGTAAAAGCGTGGCAACCCATACGCTATCTGGTAGAATTCTTCGCCTTAAATTAACCCGGCCCACTGAATCACTCAGGGGCGCTGACCACAACATCATTCCACAAAGGATGGTTTGCCATGAACCTTGCCGACAAAGTACTGGCCGTTAATAACGATTTACCCATCCGAACTGACCGTCCAGTTCACAGCGGCAAGGTTCGCTCCGTGTACTGGCTCACACCCGAAGATAGCCAGCGCCTAATAAGGGAGCGAGGCTACGATGTCGCCGCCGATGCACCACTAGCGATTATGGTCATCAGCGACCGCATCTCTGCCTTTGATTGTATCTGGCACGGAGAAGGCGGCATGAACGGGGTTCCCGGTAAGGGCGCGGCACTGAATGCTATCTCTAACCATTGGTTCCGACTTTTCCGTGAACAGGGGTTGGCCGACAGCCATATTCTGGAAATCCCCCACCCCTTTGTGTGGATCGTTCAAAAAGCCAAACCGGTGATGATTGAAGCCATCTGCCGCCAGTATATTACCGGCTCGATGTGGCGCTCTTATGCCAAAGGTGAACGTGATTTCTGTGGTATTCAACTGCCGGACGATTTGAAAAAAGACCAAAAGCTACCAGAGCTGCTGATCACACCCTCCACCAAGGGTATTCTCAAAGGGCTTCCCGGTGTGCCCGAAGCCGACGATGTCAACATCACCCGCACTGACATCGAAAACAATGTGGAAGCCTTTAACTTCAGCGCCAAGGAAGACATCGACCTCTACGAAAAACTGTTAAAAGAAGGCTTTGACGTTATCAGCGACGAGCTGGCCAAGCTGGACCAGATTTTCGTGGATACCAAATTCGAGTTTGGTTACGTCACCGATAAAACCGGGAATGAAAAACTGATCTACATGGACGAAGTGGGCACCCCCGACTCCTCCCGCATTTGGGATGGCCCCAGCTACCGCGATGGAAGGGTCGTGGAAAACTCCAAAGAGAGCTTTCGCCAACTGCTACTCAACCACTTCCCTGACCCGGATATCTTGCTCAACAAAGACCGCATGGATGAGCGCCAAGCCCTGGCCAGAGATAATGCCCTGCCGGAAGCCGTGCTGATGGAGGTTTCCAAAACTTACGTCTCCATTGCAGAAAAAATTATCGGCGAAAAACTTGGGCTATCGGAAAATCCCAAGTCAGAAATTATTGAGATTCTCGACAAAAAATTCGGACTGATTGATTAACCCATTAAATGACCGACTGCCCCAGGTTCTCTGGGGCAAAATTTCTCTCCTGTTTCCCCTCTTCTGCCTGTAGGTATCATCAAGCCACAAAAAGATAGAACATCCAAAGTCACTATAAATAAAATATGACCCCAACTTCATAGCAGTACCATCACACCGCCCTATAGTAACTAAGTGGATCAACCAGACGCTATTTTACAGCCTCAAGAATCTAGTCGTGTTAGCAAAGTCAGCTGTATTTTTGGCATGGAGTAATTCTCGCCCATTTAATTCTGATTAACGCAGTCACTGGCAAGTTAATACGCTACCTGCACCGTCCACGACTCAAGACTCAAGACTCAAGACTCAAGACTCAAGACTCAAGACTCAAGACTCAAGACTCAAGACTATGAAGGAACAGCATTATGTCTTTATCCGTAATCAATGCCGGATTTGGTCGCACTGGCACCATGTCTATTAAAATCGCACTGGAGAAACTGGGCTTTGGCCCCTGTCATCATATGGAGGAAGTCTTTAAGAATCCGACACAGTTGCCCTATTGGCAAAAAGCAGCTAATGGTGAAGTGATGGACTGGGATGAGGTTTTTCAGGGTTATAGCTCCGCTGTCGATTGGCCAAGTGGTCATTATTGGAGGGAGCTTGCTGAATTCTACCCTGAGTCTAAAGTGTTACTAAGTGTTCGCCCGGCAGAGCATTGGTGGTCAAGTTATTCGGAAACGATTAAAAAGCTACTCGAAATCAGGAATGAAATACCGGACGAACATCCTCGTTCGATCCTGAACATGGCGAATCAAATCATCACACAACAAACATTTAACGGCTCTGCAGCGCATAAAGATCAGGTTTTGGCGGCTTACCAAAAAAGAATTGATGAGGTAAAAGCAGCGATCCCGGCAGACCGTTTGTTGATTTTCCAAGTCTCAGAGGGATGGACACCGCTGTGTGAATTCCTGAAAGTCCCCATCCCAGAGGCTGATTTCCCCCGAAGCAATGCGAAGGTAGAGTTCTGGGATATATTTGGTGGCAGATAACATATTTTGGTGTTTATCCATACAAGGCATAGGCTCTATACATATCACCAGGGTTGACATAACCCACCGCTATTCCTAATTTATGTCATCTTGGTGATTTGAAATTCCGAGGTTTCTGCCGTTTATGATCAAACCCAAAGCCATTGACCACATCGTTTTACGCACTGATCGATATCAGGAACTCATCGACTTTTACTGTCGAGTATTGGGTTGTGTTCTCGAGCGAGAGACCGCTGAAGCATTAGGCCTCACGCAGCTTAGAGCTGGACAGTCATTGATCGATATTGTGGATATCAATGGCAAACTGGGCCAACAAGGTGGGCCTGCACCGCAGCTCCTGGGCAATAATGTCGATCACTTTTGTCTGCAGATCGAGCCCTTTGAAGAGCGCGAACTGCAAGACTACTTGAAAAATTGTGGTGTGGAAGCCGGTGAATTTCAGGACAGATACGGTGCTCAGGGAATGGGACGTTCAATTTATATCAAAGATATCGCAGGAAATACCGTAGAACTTCGCTCAATCGCATAAAATGCACTTCTCCAAAGCGGGCATATTGCCAGCGCAACAATATATGTACGTACTCAACAGCGAGTAAAAAATGTTTTCTGCATTAAAAAAGTCTGTCGCCAGCAAGCCTAAATTTTCTGAGATACAAGCGAATATATTAGCCGGTTTAACCGTTGGTGTTATTGCGCTACCGCTATCGATGGCGCTGGCCATTGCCAGTGGCGTCCCTCCCCAGCACGGTCTTTATACCGCGATTATCTCTGGTGTTTTTATTGCTCTCTGTGGTGGTTCAAAGGTAAACATCTCGGGACCCACCGCAGCATTTGTCGTTGTACTATTGCCGATTGTTCACCAGTTTGGTCTAGGCGGATTACTGGTTAGCGGCCTTATGGCAGGAATTGTTTTAATAGTGATGGGCTTGGGCAGGCTTGGAAAGCTGATTGAAATTGTGCCCTACCCCGTCATTATCGGATTCACATCAGGTATTGGCGTGGTTATAGCCACCTTTCAAATAAAGGATTTTCTCGGCCTCGATATAACATCGTTGGATGGCGACTATCTGGATAAACTATTCTTGATTGTGTCTTCATTGCCAACGGTTAACTGGCAGGAAACCCTGATCGGCGGGATAACCATTGCAACATTCATACTGTGGCCCAAATTACGAACAAAAATACCTGGGCATCTAATCGCCCTACTTGTAGGTTCTGTCACTGCATGGCTACTTAGCCTGTTAAGCCTGGATTTTTCCGTGGCAACGATAGGCAGTCGATTTCACTACGATATCAATGGCATTACGGGTAATGGGATACCGGCAATCTTGCCCGGTTTTGAGTGGCCATGGAATTTACCGGACGCCAACGGCAAACCAATCGGAATAAGCTTTGATCTGGTTAAACTGCTGCTACCCTCAGCCATCACCATTGCCATACTGGGCTCGCTCGAATCACTGTTATGTGCGGTAGTCGCTGATGGGATGACAGGAAAGAAACACAGCCCCAATGATGAACTTATCGGACAGGGTATCGGCAACATCATTGCACCTTTCTTTGGCGGAATACCTGCGACGGCAGCCATTGCCCGCACAGCGGCAAACATTAAGGCCGGCGGCAGTTTACCCTTAGCCTCCCTGGTGCACGGTCTGTTTATTCTCGGCTCTATATTGGCACTTACACCTTTGCTGGCATATATCCCGATGGCTTCGATGGCGGCGCTATTATTGGTTGTTGCTTGGTATATGAGCGAAGCAAAAGACTTTGTCCGGACGATAAAGATCGCCCCGAGGGATGACGTCGTTGTTCTCATTCTCTGTTTTTTACTGACCGTATTATTTGATATGACCATTGCCGTGGCAGTCGGCATTGGTCTGGCAGCCATGTTGTTTATTCGCAGAAGCATCACCCTGACCAGTACAACGAAGATTGAGACAGACCACGAAGCCTACGGCGATATTTCCGAGAATATTGCGATATATGACATTAACGGCGCACTGTTCTTCGGCTCCGCCCAAAAGGCACTACAAACCATTTCGATGGTCACACAGAACCTTCGGGTGGTCATACTCGATATGTCCGAAGTCAATATGCTGGATATGAGCGCTATTGTTGCAATGGAGTCGATCAAAGAGAGCCTTGAAAAACAACAGGTCAGTTTAATCATCAATAACCTGCAACCCAGGATGGTGTTAAAACTAAGGCGCGCAGGCATCAGGAATAACCCTACAGATATTCAATTCTCAAGAACGCTGGAAGATGGTATTGCCATGGCCAATGAAATACTCCAGCGGCCACCTACGCATGGGCTGTAAGCATGGCATTCATTCGTATATCCACTTTTTGTCAGACATTCACCCACTCCAACCAAGCTATCCATTGATCTAAAAGGGTTTTGCAAACAACTTTTGCAGGTTAATGTACACAAGCCAATTGTGCATCGTTAACAACCCAATGTTTTTGGAGCCTAAGTTATGGAAAAGACTGAAATTACCGAAGAAATGATTTTCGAATGCTTTGCGGCCGCGTGCAAATCCGACGATATGACCATGACGGCAGAGTCTTTTGTGGATGTCGAAGAGTACGAAAACAGGGTCATGTACCCTGAGTTTGCCCGCTGGGCAAGTCAGGCGGGTTATCCTGAGTTAGCGACGCTGTTTCGTAAAGTGGCGGGCGAAGAGAAACTTCATGCTGTATGGCTGAGAGAGCTTTACACCGACATCGGTATTCCCCGGCGAGGTGAGGATACCCAGCGCGCCATTGATGCTCTGGAAACCATCCGGGCAAATTGCGATGCCCTCATCGCGTTAAATCCTGAAGGCGTGGTAGAAAAAGCACTCACTGTTGCGATTAGAGTGGAAGAAAGAGAGTATCAGGATATTTATCCACACTTTCGTGACCAAGCTCTCGAGCAGCAAGACGCTAAAACTGCAGCGGTCTACCAGAAGGTCATCGATTCCGAATGCCAGCATGCACAGTGGTTTCAGACTGCACTGAGTGACTTCCGCTCGACACAAGCTCAAGCTACGGCCTGAGACATTATGTGAACATCACGTACACAAATGTTTCGACTATCAAGTGGTGGCAGGCACTTAATCCTGCCATTTACTTGGTGTCTATATTACCCGGGGTAGCCGTCTGGTTGGTGGCAATCAATCCTGTTTCTCATCTCGCATTGTGGCCAGCCACTTTTGCCGTGGTGTTACTACAACACGGTGTCAATTTATTAAACGACGCTAAAGACTGGCAATTAGGTGCCGACACAGAAAAATACGACTCCTGGGTTCATAGACATAATGGCAATGTATCCATCGTTTTCTACCACGGGCTGATCAGTTTACTTACCGGAGGTATTCTGGGTCTGTTGATTTTAGTCTTACACCAGCAACTGTGGATACTGGGTTTTGCCCTGCCCCTGGTTATTTTGGGCATTATGTATAACGCTGGACGCCACCCACTTTCTTACACTGCATTAGGTGAATGGGCCACGGCGCTCTGCTATGGCCCGGGAGTCTTTGGCGGATTATGGTTTATAGCAGGACAACCATTTAACTGGGTCGCTCTCTTCGGTATGGCTGCATTTTCTGCTTTTTCCACGGCGCTGCTGTTTTCCCATCAACCGCCACAAATCGAAACTGACCGTCAGGCAGGGAAAAACTCATTTGCTGTTCGTCACGGAGAATCGATGACCTATCGCGTATCTACGGTGCTGTTCATTACTTCATTAGTTTTACTGGTAATGGCGTGTTCGGAATCAAGAAATAGTCTCACCATGATAATTTTTATCCTAGGCGCTATCGCCGCTTCAATGTGGATTACACGAGTTGATCCAAACCCAAAACGAATACTGTTGTCTGCCACATTGGTTTTTCTGGTCAGTTTGCCGACGATTTATTTATGACAGATAGCTTCGAGCGATTATCAGTAAAGCCGCAACCTGAAAACAATCACTCCCCGATACCTTTAATAATTGCGGCCTCCTAGTGGCGGATAAATGACCCAGGCCTCCCAGTTTGTTGTTCTGATGAACCAGCATATAATCCTTAAATGAGCTCTCGGTATTAACTAGACATTTCAAGTTTCTAGTATAGGACTGAGTGTTAAATGGAGACCCACAGGCAATCCCATGGACTTACTCAGCCAACTATCCTTCCCTTCGCTTTCTGATAAAGATTACGACAAACAGCTGCCTGCGCTTCAACAGCAACTGGCAAGACTTCAGGTTTCACTGTTTTTGCAAAAGAAACGGGCCTTGATTGTGCTAGAGGGAACCGATGCAGCGGGAAAAGGCGGCGCTATCCGCCGAATGATTCAGTCCATGGACCCAAGGGGCTATCGGGTTTACCCCATTGGACCGCCTTCAGAATCTGAGGCCGAACGCCATTACCAACAGCGGTTCTGGCGACGCATACCCAAAAATGGGCAGTTGGCCATATTTGACCGCTCCTGGTATGGCCGAGTGCTGGCAGAACGCGTAAAGAACCTTGCTACTGAACAAGAATGGCAACGAGCCTATCGGGAAATTAATAATTTTGAAGGCCTGTTATTTGACGATGGCATTATCATCATCAAACTGTTTCTACATATCAGCAAGGAAGAACAGCGTGAACGTTTTATTCACCGCTGGAAGAACCCGGATAAGCAGTGGAAACTAACGCTTGAAGACCTTGAAGCCCACAACCTATACAGCGACTATGCTGAAGCGTTTGAAGACATGCTGAAAAAAACCTCAGTCGAGGGTAGAGAGTGGCAGGTTATCCCCGCAAACAATAAAAACTATGCTCGGATCTGTGCATTGAGTAAAACCATTGAACAATTATCAAAAACTATCAGCCTGGATAGCGTAGAAAAACCTTCTAAAGAATTATCTGAACGAGTCAATAAGCTGTTACTGACAAACATTTAATATCTCGTGCCGATCAACAGGCATTAAATATTTAAATACTCTCTAGGGGTGCGCCTTGGCATCCGGGTTAACAATTCATAGCTGATTGTCCCAGCACAGGCGGCCACTTCATTCACAGACAAGCCCTTCCCCCAAAGAATCACCTCATCGCCCAAGGACACACCCGGGAGATCGGTTACATCCACCGTAATCATATCCATTGAAACCCGGCCAGCCAGAGGACAGCGCTGCCCATTAATCAATACCGGTGTACCATTCGGGGCGTGAAGGGGGTAGCCATCGCCATAGCCAATGGCAATAGTGGCAATACGTGTGGGCCGATCGGCCATCCAAGTAGCCGCATAACCAACGGTTTCACCTGGCTGGATATCCCTCAGTGCAATCACCGCAGATTTGAAGGTCATCACCGGTAGCAGACCATCGGCTTCGGGGTGTGAAGAAGGAAATGGTGAACTGCCATAGAGCATAATACCGGGGCGATTCCAATCGACTCTGGTTTCGGGCCAGCCCAACAGCCCTGCTGAGTTGGCAAAACTTCTTGGCGCACACATATCGCCCATACCCTGAGCCATTCTAGCCAATTGTACCGAGGTGAATTCATTATCAAGCTCATCGGCACAGGCAAAGTGAGTCGCAACCACGATACCTCCTGCAACATTGGCCGAGGCTGCCAAATCACGGTAGGTGGAAATCAGCTCATCAGGTTGTATGCCCAGGCGATGCATACCGGTATCGACAAAAATCCAGATGTTTAGCGGAGAGTACCGTATCGAAGACGCCAATCTAGCCTTTATGATGGCTTGCTTCTGCTCCTGATTAACCACGGAGAGAGAAAAGTCCTGTTCAGACGCCATCAGAATTTCGTCTTCAGAAAACGCACCTTCGAGCAGATGAATCGGGTTTTTAATACCCGCCTCTCGCAGCTCAAGAGCTTCTTCAATACAAGCAACGCCAAAAGCCGGCACCAAATCCTGAAGTGCACGGGCAACGGAAACAGCACCATGACCATAAGCATTGGCCTTAATAACGGCCATATTTTTAGCGTTGGGAGAGAGACCATTAGCCAACTGGTAATTGTGGCGAAGTGCTGCCAGGTCGATTAATGCTTTTGCTGGTCTGGACATACGGTTATCTGTATTACTCGAATATTCACACACTGTCAGACTTGGTCTATTAAACCGTCAGAATGCATGGCTAGTAGTTTAATTTACCTGCGGAATAAATAGTCTGTGCAGCCAACCACACATCACCTATTTCACCGTTATTGATGGGTTTACCATCCACCTCAATGACTGGAACTATTTCCTTGGAGGAACTGGTAACCCAAACCTCATCGGCGTCGAATACTTCGTCCATGGTAACAGTACGTTCTTCCACGGGAATAGAGCCATCCTTACGCAATAGGTCCAGCAGAATATAACGGGTGATACCGGGTAAAATCTGGTTATCCAGCGGAGGGGTTATCACGACACCATTCTTGACGATATAGGCATTACAGGCACTGGCTTCCGTGAGTTCATTCCGCTCGTTATACAACAATGTCTCGTTGGCACCCTGCTGGTAACCATGCTGGAAGTGCATGACATTGCCCAGCAATGCGGTGGACTTAATTTGGCAGCGCTCCCAACGTAAATCACGACTGGTTGCCACTTTGTAGCCCACCACTTTCGACTTATCCGCCACCGGTGCTGGTGGAATTTCGAAGGCAAAGGCAAAGACTGTGGGAGCCACACCCTCAGGGTAGGCATGAAACCGCTTGGTATCTGCCCCGCGGCTTACATGCAGGTAAAGCGCCAGATTGCCAGAACCATTTTTTTCAATCAGGCTATCGCAAACGGCTTTCCATTGCTGGTGGGACCAACCCAACTCAATACCAATGGCATTCATGCCATTATTCATACGGTCAATATGGGGTGCAAAGCCGACCATTTGGCCGTTATAAGATGGCACAACTTCATAGATACCATCACCAAATAAAAACCCTCTGTCCATGGGCGATATTTTCGCTTCGGCCATGGGCAGATATGAACCATCCAGATAAACAATGCTCATCGTGCCCTCCTTTCGCCTATGCCCATGCGCTCAATACCGTGGTTTAAAAACTCGTTTCAGACACGGTAAGCACAATAAAAAAGCCAGAAATACTATCAGTGAGACCATAATCAGGCAAAGTAAATTCCTCTCTTTTCATATTCACTCTCACCACAATGATTAAAACCTCTAGCAAAACCCCGCCAATTGTCTCAATTGCTGAATCAGTTTGTCTGTGTCCTCACAGGGTAAGCCATCTTCAGTTAGCGTTTTGCAGCGAGTGACGCCATCGACACTGCCCCTCTCCACCAGATATTCCAACACGGCGCGGTTATTCCAACCACCCAACCAGTCCGTCCCGGTCCAGAGAGAAAGCATGGCAACCAACCCGTGTGCCGCCCAATTGGACACATCGGCTATCACGAGCTCATCACAGGTTGTTACAGATGGAATAATATCTAACGCTGACACTGCCTCCGATATATTCCCCATTCCAAGCTCATTACCCCCATCGCCAATCGGCACTACCGGGCAACTAGCCAGACGTACAAAATCATCAAAAAAGATCGTTTGAGAACTAATGTCTTCTCCGCGCATATTGTAGTAACAACCATCCGCAGCCTGTCCGGGTAATTCAATGGTGATGATGAGCTCTGGTTTAAGTGCAGCTAGATCCTGTATAGCTTGTGGATCCGACTCGCTCTTTAGCTCATTACCAGGTACAAGTTCATGCGTTCGATAATCTTTACTTAGCGCTCTTGCCAAAGGGCTTCCACAAACCAGTATGGGCGTTGAACCCATCGCCTCCATCAACCGATACAGTGCTATAGCGCCAACGGGCCCATCGGTTTCGAAGGTATTGTTAACCGGGAACCCGGTACCAATTAATACCGTGCCCTTACAATCCAATAGCATTCTTGCTGCACGCAGGCAATATCCTGGGGAGAGTGCTGGCTGTACGGTCTTCATTCCCCGTAAATTACGACTGACCAACAGATCTTCTATCTGCTGGCTGAGAATAAAGTCCTGGTTTGTAACCATAACGCACCCTCAACACGGTTGCAGCGTTGTCTCTCGAAAATAGTCCGCCGACAAATGCAGTATAGTCTGCGCCTGCTCCACAGTGATTAATTCGAAAGACACTTTGCTGCCGGGTGTAAGCTGTGCCAGCTGGGCTAGGTCCAGCGAAAGTACTGAACCCAATTTTGGATACCCACCAATCGTTTGTCGGTCTTGCATAAGAATAATGGGCTGGCCATCCGGTGGCACCTGTATGGCGCCAAGACAAATTCCCTCGGATAGAATGCCCCCTACATCGGCACTGATTGCAGTACCTTCAAGACGACACCCCATGCGGTCTGATTGGGACGAAACACTATATTCGTGGCTAAAAAACCGCTGCTGCTGTTCAGCGCTGAAATAATCTTGCTGATAACCCAGTATCACTCTAAGAATGGCACGCTGCCCATATAAGGGCCGATAACCCTCTGGCAATACAAGACAATCCTCTGACGGGTCTTGCCTACAGGGCAGGAAATCACCTGACTGCAACTTGTTGCCATTCAGTCCCCCCATAGCTTCACGCACCACCGTGGCCGTACTGCCTAACACAGCCGGAATGTCTAATCCGCCTGCGACAGCAAGGTATGCCCTCATTCCCCTACTGGCATACCCCAGCTCAATTCTATCGCCGGCTTTAACCGGATAACTACGCCACGGAGACCTCGGACTTTGGTTAATGCTAATCGGCATGTCTGCACCACAGACCGCAATCCGGGTAGCGACATTGGACTCCAGCACCAAACCACCCACATTAACTTCAAGTGCGGAAACACCGAGCGCATTACCACACAACCGGTTGGCCCAATGAAATGCCAATGGGTCGGCGGGCCCTCCGGTGGTGAGCCCAAGCTGGTGTGAACCAAAACGACCTTCATCCTGTATTAGTGTAAAAACCCCCGGTTGAAGAACACTAAAGCCCTGACCACTCACAGCTCACCACCTAATGCTAGGTATTCCTGCCGATCAACCCCAACGAAACGCACCCGATCACCCACTGCCACAGGCATACTTGGGATTGCATTAAGGTCAAACATGGCGGTGGGACAACGCCCTACCAGGTTCCACCCACCGGGCGATGCCGCCGGGTAAACAGCGGTTTGTCGATCAGCAATGCCCACCGCACCACGGGGTACCAGGCCCCTTGGCGTAGCCAACCGGGGCGTAGCAATACGTTCATCCACCTGCCCAAGATAGGCAAAACCGGGAGCAAAGCCAATGGCATAGACCCGGTATTCCCGAGCCTGATGCAAGGCAATAATTTCATCCACAGCAAGCCCGGTCTGCCCCGCTATCACCTGTAAATCAGGGCCTGACTCAAGGCTGTAATAAACAGGTAACTCTACGAGAGAGCCGTCCTGCACGTCGACATGATCAAGTTCCTGTAAAAGGTCACGGATTTGATCGCGAATTCGATTGATATCTGTCTGGAATACATCATAAACAACCAGCAGTGAGGCATAAGAAGGGACGAGGTCGACCAATACTGGAGCCAATGCCTCTTCAAGCAAAAGGACCGCTCTCTGGACTTTGGCAGAGACCGCAGGACAAACCGATTGGTCAAAATAGATGATTAGTGCATTTTCACCAGCAACAGTGATATTCATTCGTCAATTAATTTCCTGATATCACTAATGGCCTTAACCCCTTCAGAGTTATCGCCATGAACACAGAGGGTGTCGGCATTGAGTATCAACTTGTGTCCACCCACGGTGGTTACCGCCCCCTCATTTTTCAATTGAGAGGCCTGGGCCAGCATTTTTTTTCTACTGTGTACGGCACCAGATTTGGCCCGCGATAACAACCTGCCATCATCGTCATAACAGCGATCGGCAAAAGCCTCAAACCACAGCTCTATTCCCAACCTCTCTGCTTCAGCCCTGTGCTCTTCTGCCCAAGGCGTTGCCAACAACATTAACTTTACAGGCCGATAAAAGGACGCAACAGATTCCATCACCGCACGACGCACAACGGCATCTGCCATCATGTCGTTATAAAGTGCGCCATGAGGTTTCACATATTGCATTTCCAGTCCCTGGCTTTTGGCCATACCGTCCAGTGCCGATACCTGGTAATGCATCAGCGACATAATTTCTTCGGGAGGATGACTCATTGAACGGCGGCCAAAGCCAACTAAATCGGGGTAGCCTGGATGAGCACCTATCATGACACCATGCTCGCCAGCAAGCTTAAGGGTTCGCTGCATCACCAGATGATCGCCCGCGTGAAAGCCACAGGCAATGTTGGCCTGGTCAATATGCGGCATCACAGCCTCATCCATACCCATGGTCCAGGCACCAAAGCTCTCTCCCAGATCACAGTTAAGCAGTAGTGGCATATTAATCTCCGATAATACGAATTTGCTCTATAGCGACAACGCTCTAACTTAGAGGATAGCTAATTGGCTGTTTTTTACGTCGGTCACAAGCATACAGCCCGGGCTATGGGTAATACACAAGGGTGGCCGAGCCTGTTCCAGTGCGACCTGGGGTGTTACCCCACAAGCCCAAAATACGGGAAGTTCATTAGGCTTAATGGTTACTGGATCACCATAATCAGTTTTGTTGATGTCACTTATACCGATTAACGATGGGTCGCCTAAATGAATGGGGGCTCCGTGCACCGAAGGGAAGCGGGTACAAATTTGAACGGCGCGTATTGCATCGGCGGCCAGAAATGGCCGCATACTAACAACCATCTTGCCACTAAATCTTCCGGCTGGCTGACACTCTATATGGGTTCGGTACATCGGCACATTAACCGCCTCCGTGACGTTGCGAACGTCTAACCCATCCGCCAGGAGAGCCTCTTCAAATGAGAAGGAGCAGCCCAGCACAAAGGTCACCAAATCATCACGCCACAGATCGGCGATATCGGGTACTTCACCCACCATTTCTCCATCCCTAAAAATACGGTAGCTGGGGAGATCGGTACGGATATCCAAATCATGAGCTAAAGACGGCAACCTGGGATCGCCGACATCCGCCATTCCAACCAGCGGACAGGACTTGGTATTAAACTGACAAAATTGTAAAAACTCACTGGCCCAATCACGAGGTAAAATCACCACATTACCCTGAACAAACCCTGGGCAGTACCCGGAGGTATTACCAGAATATTCACCGGCTCTAATCCGATGGCGAAGCTCAAGCGGTGAAATATCAAAAGGCATAAGTTACTCCAGCCAGGCAAGAATCATTGAAACAATAAAAACCCTTTTCAAGCCTTGAAATTCAATCCGCTATATTCAACCACTTAACGACCCGACATGGCCATACCCAAGGTAAGGTAGGGGTGCTCGATCTGAAAATAGTCTGCGTTAGAGTAATTAAATTACTCTTGGCCAGTTTACTGCTAAATCAGGGACAAACTGAGTAAATTGGAATAGAAGCAGACTAACCCACTAACCATTAGAGCCGAATAGATCGACTCTAATGTATTACCCAAGCTAAGCACAGGATGGCGGTTCTATAAGCGGCCGCTTAATGGGTTATGAGTACCGACCTTCATTCCGGTCACCCTTGAGGCAACTGATTTGCGCGGTCCATGCATCAGCCATCAGCTTGCTAAAATCACGGTGCCCAATATGTAATAAATGGCTGTGATCCCCACCTTCAATATAGACATCCTTCAGCTCCAATAAAGCGTTATCTATGATCACATCCATCTTGAAGGCCTCTCCTAGGCTAGGAATGGCCCCCTCTTCACAGTCCGGAAATAATCCTGACAACTCATCTTCTGACGCGATCTCATACTCGTGCTGCCGACCATATTTTAACCATTCGAGAACCAGCTGGTTAGATGCGGGTATAACACACATGGAATATTCATTCCCCCTTTTGACCACCACAGCCTTAGCCAGTTTTTCTGCCGGCACATTAGCCTCTCTGGCTGTCGCCAAAGAGCTGCCAGTAATGGCGTGTTCTAGCACCTCGTAATTTACATCCTTCTGGCTCAGATAATCCGTAACTGCTGAAGAAACACTCATTTTAGGCCACCTCGCTCAAGCTACAATTACACCTCTTAACTAGTATAGTTACCATCTCGCAAGGCATAGGCTTAATAATGATTAAATCTATCAACGACTATTCGACATACCCCTACATCAGTTCTCCATTAGAAATAATGCTATAAATAACAATGAGATAAGCTATAAAACGACAAATATCTATTAATCTTTAAGACCAATCGTAAAAACAAGGCTCCGGTTACGCCAGAAACACCTCTGACTCTGAACACGCCCTCAGTCCTATCAAAAAAGTTCGGCCGACTATCTCGTTAAAAAAATGAGAGGTTAAAGCGGTAACTCATCAAACCAACAAACAATTTTTTGCTTCATAGCCCTTTGTTAAGTGTTCCTTAAGAATTTACCACTAATCTACTAATTAACCATTGGGTAATAGGACAAACCATGTCTACCATTCTTTCATCGAGCACTAACTTGGCAGAGCGTTCCGTTGTCATAAACAACGGGGCCAGCCGTCGCTTTCATCAGCTTCTGAATCACACCCCTGAAGTTGATCTCGACTATGCCGACACACAGAGGCGACCAGAAATTGAACGCTATATTGCCGACCAATTTCAGACAGCCTATGGCGCTGCCATTAGTTACTTCATGCCTTTGATGCTGAGCCTTAGGTGCAATGATCAACTCAGTGCCGTGACAGGTATCTGCCCAGCAGGCAATCAACCTTTGTTTATAGAACAATACTTTGAAGGTTCTATTGAAGGGGAAATCAACCGATTTTCCGTTCCCCCGGTAACGCGTGAGAACATCGCAGAAATAGGTAATTTAGCCGCCACACACCACGGGGCCAGCCAATTATTATTTATCCTTCTGGCGTCAATCCTACATCGGGCTGGGTTCGAATGGCTGATATTTACAGGTACACCTCAAGTACAAAAATCTATCGGTCGCCTCGGCTTTGAACTACACCCTATTGCCGAAGCACACCCACTAAAGATCAATAACTTTGAGATTAAAAATTGGGGCACCTATTACGACAACAAACCCTATGTCGTTGCCGGGAATTTAGCCCATGCAATGGACACCATCGGCAATCGGCAATTGCTAAAAGGCATGCTGTCGCTATATCAGAATCGTATCGAAACGTTGGCCAGTCTAATCAGCAATGAAAGAGAGACTAATGACCAGTATTATTTCGCAGCTTAAGCACCTCTACACCGGCGATCAGACCGTAGCCAGGGATACTAAAAACACCCTAAGCTGCGACGACCTGACAAAACGATGCTCAGAGATGTCAGCTATTTTGGCTGAAAATAATATCAAGAGCCTGGTACTTCACAGCGACAACAGTCTGAATTGGCTTACGATAGATCTTGCTTGCCAGGATATGGGTATCACCCTGCTCCCACTGCCCACTTTTTTTTCTATTGCACAGTTGAAGCACGCCCTTCAAAGTACCCCCATTGATGCCATAATCACTGACAACTCGGCACTCCCCTGCCTTCTGGACGATAGAGACGACCTTAATCACCAGTGGATTCTCGAGGACCTACTACTCGTCACTCTTAATAACGACAATAGCTCATTCCAACTACCAGAAAACACAGGAAAAATAACCTATACCTCCGGTTCTACGGGTTCGCCAAAAGGTGTCTGCCTGAGTAACGAGCAACTACTTAAACAGGCGAAATATTTAGCCAGTGCCGTCGGCCTATCGCAACCACGACACCTGTGTCTGCTGCCCCTAAGTACACTACTGGAGAATGTAGCTGGTCTATACGCCCCAATATTGGCTGGCGGAGAGGTCATTATTCCCTCGCTGGAAGAAATTGGTTTTAACGGTAGCTCATCACTTGTCGGCCAGAAGATGACTGCGCTGATCACCCATTTTCAACCCAATAGCTTGATACTCACCCCGCAAATATTACTTCTGCTGATCACCGCGGTGAACTCGGGATGGCAGCCACCCACAACACTCAGATTTGTCGCAGTGGGCGGTGGCAAAGTCGCTCCCGATCTATTGGAAAGAGCCTGGAGTATCGGAATACCCGTCTACGAAGGTTATGGTCTTTCGGAGTGTGCTTCTGTGGTCAGTTTAAACACTCCTAGAAAACAGCTTTTGGGGAGTTGTGGCACACCCCTTCCTCATCTCGATGTTCGTATCGAGGACGGAGAAGTCGTTGTAGCAGGTAACTCGATGTTAGGTTATGTCAACGAATCTGACAGTTGGGAACAAAAACCTATTCATACGGGTGATATTGGTTCACTGGATGAGTCGGGCTTCCTTCATATTAATGGCCGGAGTAAAAATTTACTGATCTCAAGTTTTGGTAGAAACATCAGCCCAGAGTGGGTGGAATCGGAATTCCTATCGAACCCTGAATTTTCAGACTTCGTGGTATTTGGAGACGATCAACCCTACTGCGTAGCATTGTTGTCGGCCAGATCGCCACAAATTACCGATGATCAGTTGCAACAGATCGTCGATAGAACCAATCAAAATTTGCCTGACTATGCCCGCATCCAAAAGTGGTACCGGCTACCACGGCCACTCAGATCAGAGCAACAACTCGTCACAGAAAATGGCAAACCAAAAAGAACCGCTATCGCCAATCACTACGCCCCTAAGATTCAGCGTTTATACCGGGACGTTCCCCAAACAACGAACGCATAACATCAACAGCATAAAAGGTCTCCAATGGCATTCTTTGACACCCTCGACAACGAAACGAGAAACGCGCAACAAGTTCTTCTCAGTGCACCCATAATCGAAAAAAGCCTATCGGGAAATATCACCCTGGATGATTATGTCGCTTTTCTCAAACAGGCCTACCACCACGTCAAGCATACGGTTCCGCTGCTAATGAGCGTTGGAGCCAAATTGCCCGAGGACAAGGAGTGGTTACGTGAGGCCGTCGCCGAGTATATTGAAGAAGAGCTGGGGCATCAGGAGTGGATTCTCAACGATATCGCCGCATGCGGTTACGACAAAGAAGCGGCCCGCAACAGCACCCCGGACATAACAACCGAATTAATGGTGTCCTATGCCTACGATATGGTGAACCGGGTAAATCCAGTTGGTTTCTTTGGTATGGTCCAGGTACTTGAAGGAACCAGTGTCAATATTGCCGAACAAGCCGCAGATAAAATACGAGCCACCCTGTCATTACCCAAAAGTGCCTGTTCCTACCTCTATTCTCACGGATCTCTGGATCAGGAACATATTAAGTTCTTTGAAAACCTGATGAACAAAATAGAAGATCCCAGTGAGCAAGCGCTGATTACCCACGCAGCAAAGGTATTCTATCGGCTCTACGGCGATATTTTCCGTTCCCTCAATACCGATCACCAAATACCAACAATTAATCAGTAGATAGAGAAACGGCAATGAACCTCAAAGATAAAACAGTGTTAGTGACCGGGGCATCTGGTGGAATTGGTGCGGCTGTCGCGCAGGCCCTAGACGACCAGGGTGCTCAATTAATTCTGGTTGGTCGAAAAGAACAAGCACTGCAAACGCTGGCAAAAAAAATAGCCGGCACCCCTATCATTATCATTGCAGATCTCAACACCTCAGAAGGCCGAGAACTGATTATCAAACAATGCATACAATCTACCGGCCTCGATTTAATGATCAATCTAGCCGGCATTATGGATTTTCAGTTTTTTGAGCAACAGTCCGTAGACTCTATTGAAAAAATCATGGTCACCAACCTGCTATCACCAATGCTGCTTTGCAACCGATTGTTACCCCTATTAAAGCAAAAGCCTGAAGCGGCTATTGTGAATGTAGGATCAACCTTTGGCAGCATAGGCCATCCGGGGTTCACTACCTACTGCGCCAGTAAATTTGGCCTGAGAGGTTTCACCGAAGCACTTCAAAGGGAGCTAGCAGACACGACTATTAAAGTGTTGTATCTGGCACCCAGAGCAACAGATACCACACTTAACTCACACCAGATAAATAAATTAAATGATGCTCTTGGCAACGCAACTGATACCCCTGTGCAAGTAGCCCAAGAACTAATCACGCTGCTTAAATCAAACAAACATCACCGCTATGTCGGCTGGCCAGAAAAACTATTTGTAAAATTAAACGCTTTATTTCCAACGATAGTTCACTCGGCCCTCGTCAAAAAAATTCCGATTATTAGACAGTTTACCGACCAGTAAGATAAGGATCCCTATCAATGAAACAACCCACTATCAGCACCCTTGTAACCACGCTTCTACTTTTGAGTCTGTGTTCTGGGCCGACCTGGGCGGACTTAAACCAGGACATAACCAGGCTTCAGCATCGCTGGGCTGAGGTCAACTATCAACTGCATGAAAAAACCAAGCTCGCAGCATTTGAAACACTCATGGCAGATGCTGAAAAAGTAGTAGCCAATTATCCTAATGCTGCTGAAGGCTGGATCTGGCAAGGCATTATTAAATCGACTTACGCTGGAGCGAAAGGTGGACTCGGTGCACTTTCTCTTGCCAAAGCATCCAAGAAAGATCTTGAACGCGCCCTAAGCATTGAACCGGAAGCCCTGAATGGTTCAGCCTATACTAGCCTGGGAACGCTCTATTTTAATGTACCCGGCTGGCCCATCGGATTTGGTAATGATAAAAAAGCTGAAGAGCTGCTCAGAAAGGCGCTCGCTATCAATCCTAATGGTATTGATAGCAACTATTTTTTCGGCGATTATCTTATCCAGGAGAAACGTTTTCAGGAAGCGAAAGTCTATCTCCTAAAGGCACAAAAGGCCGCGCCTCGTCCTAACCGCCCACTAGCTGATGCGGGCAGGCAAAAAGAGATCGCTAATGCTCTGGCCACTATTGAGAAAAAACTCTCACATTAACTGAGAAAAGATGCAAATACTTATTGTGGAAGACGACAGGCCTCTTGCCAGAGGCCTGCAAACTGCATTGCAAAAACAGGGGTATACCGTCAACCATGTGGAAAATGGCAAGGATTGCCTGCATGTCATTGCCACCGAACAGCCCGATATCGTCGTACTTGATCTTGGGTTACCCGACATGGACGGACTTATCGTTCTTCAGAAAATACGTAAAAAATCGACCTCGCTGCCTGTCATTCTACTAACAGCCAGAGATAGCATTGATGATAAGGTTCAAGGATTAGACTGCGGCGCCGACGACTACCTTTCCAAACCCTTTGAGATGACCGAGTTATTGGCACGCTTGCGAGTACTGGAGCGAAG
>Ga0209121_10000277_pt1 | contig 55407 bp, 51 predicted proteins | sample Cruoilmetagenom3_FD_187292 | JGI IMG/M metagenome (GOLD analysis project Ga0209121, IMG submission 187292) | Oil polluted marine microbial communities from Coal Oil Point, Santa Barbara, California, USA - Sample 3 (SPAdes) (version 2) | ecosystem: Environmental > Aquatic > Marine > Oil seeps ... | reverse complement strand
AAAGCTCAGGGTCACAAACCCGGCCAGAGGGCCGAAACCAAGGATAGCCACCAGAATGATCGCCACGATGATCTCGTTGAGCGAGCGCGAGATGGCCACAATTGCACGGCAGATCAGGTAGATTGGTAGCGGCGCGATGTTGCGCGCAGCACCAAGCGCAATCGGGATCGAGATGGCGATACCGACAACGGTTGAGGCGATCGTCATCACTACAGACTCAAACATTCCCTTGGAGATATCTTTCCAACGGGATGTGAAATCCGGCTCGGTGAAGCCGATAATAAACTGCCAGCCCCGCTCCCAGCCACGCGCAATGCGGCCGAGGTTAACGTCGATACCGGAAAAAGCAGCAACGAGGTAGACGATGGCCCCAATTATGAGGGTCCATCTAAGTATTGGATTTGATATAAACGGAGGCTTTTTCCACCCCTGTCCAAGTTTGGCTTCCAGTGCAGCGCTCATGGAATTAGGGCCTCAAGCACGCTCTGGCCATCGTCGTCATCATCAACGGTCTCAATGGTGGCTTCCCAGTCTTCCTCGCCGTAAATCTGCGTGAGCACTTCGGGGGTCAGGTCATCCGGGCCACCATCAAAGACGACCACGCCGGTTTCCAGCCCGACGACCCGCTGCACAAACATTTGCGCAAGCGCTACATCGTGGATGTTGATAATCGCGGCCAAGCCACGCTCGGTGCAGAGCTCGACAATCAACCGCATGATCTGGCGCGAGGTTTTCGGGTCAAGGCTGGCGGTGGGTTCGTCAACCAGCAGCAGGGAAGGGTCCTGAATGAGGGCGCGGCAGATGCCCACGCGCTGGCGTTGCCCGCCGGAAAGCTCGTCGGCGCGTTTGTCCGCCATGGCCAGCAGGCCAACCCGGTCCAGCAAGCGATAGGCTTCGTCTACGTCTTTTTGCGGGAACTTGCGAAACAGGCTGCGCCAGAAACCAACATAGCCAAGCCGCCCTGATAGTACGTTTTCCATCACAGTCAGGCGCTCAACAAGGGCGTATTCCTGAAAGATCATCCCCATCTTGCGACGTGCTTTGCGCAGGCCGGCAGGGCCAAGCGCAGTGACGTTTATGTCATCCAAAGTTGCCGTTCCCGAGGTGGGCTGAACAAGCCTGTTGATGCAGCGGATCATGGTGGATTTACCCGCGCCGGAGGGGCCGATAAGGGCCACAACCTGACCGTCAGGGATTTCCAGAGTCACATCGCTCAACGCTTTGTCACCTGTGTTATAAACTTTGGTTAGGCCTCTTAATTCCAGCATTTTCCATCCCCGAAATACAGAAATGGCGCCCGCAAGCCAGCGGACGCCACAATTTTTTGGCGCTTATTCACACGCGTAGGAAACACCGTTTGCCGCGTCAATTTTGCGAATAACGTCCCAGAATTCCTGATAAGTCATTTCCAGGAACTGGCCTTCGTTTGATTTTTCAAACTCGGCTTGCAGGGTGGTGCCTTCCCACTCGAAGCTGAAGAAAGCGTCACGGATGTTCGCTGCCAATTCAGGGTCGAGGTTGTGGGCTACACCAAAACCGGTGGTTGGGAAGGTTTGCGATTTGTAGATCGAAACCACCTGATCCGCCGTGATAACATCGCGTGAGATCATGCGGTGCATAACCGAGTTGGCGATGGAAGCCGCAGGATAATCCTGATTGGCCACGCCGAGGATCGAGTTGTCGTGCTTGCCCGAGAAAAGCGGCTCAAAGTCGCGATCCGGCAGCATGTCAAAGTCAGATGCCAGAATGGCCGAAGGCGCTTTAAAGCCCGAGTTCGAGGTTGGCGAGGTAAAGGCCAGCTGGCCACCACGGATGTCTTCAACCGATTCGATGCCGGAGCCAGGATAGGTGAGGATTTCCATTTCATAGCCGAAATTGCCGTCGAGCGAGGCCATAATGGTGAACGGGTTGAAGCCCGCACAGTTCACAGCCAACGGGTTGGAACCCGTGTTAAAGCCTGCAATATGCAAGCGGCCCGAACGCATGGCTTCGATCTGTGCTGCGTTGGACTGCACAGGGAAGAACACCACGTTTTTACCGGTTTTCTCTTCGAGATATGTCAGAAAGTCGGACCATGCCTCTTCATACACTGCCGGGTCTTCAACCGGAGTGTAGGCAAAGATCAGCGTGTCGGGGTTGACCAGATCAGCCGGATCGGTCGGTGCGTCGGCCAACAGGTCGCCGTTGCGGTCGCAATACATCGGATCAAGATCGCTACGCGGGCAGTCCTCTTGCGCAAAGGCTGCGCTACCTGCGCCGAGCAGAAGCGCAACGGTTGCGGCGCCCAAAAGATTCGTTTTCATATTTTCCTCCACTTGTTTTTTTGTGAAAGAATTAGAGGCCACTTTTTCGCACAAAGCAACGAGTAATGTCACAGAAATGTCATATTCCGCGTCAGAACGGGTGGCACAGAAATTTTTTCTACAATCCGCGGTCCATCAGGGATTGGATTTGGCCGCGCCGTGTATCAGCGACAATCCGGCCCAGTTCCTGCTCGCCCTTGAGCAATACCAAGGTTGAGCGGCGCGGGATGTTCAGGTTGGTGGTGATGGCCGCACGGCCATAGGTATCCCAGTCGACCTTCACAAATGTAATTGTTGCGCTATAGGCCGGATTGGCGGCGCGACACGCACCGCCTCCTGCCTAAGTATGCTTCTTTCTCATAATCACCCTCCTTTTGCGCTCAATACGCGGTTAAAGGAGCGGCACAATTGCGTGACTGGTCCACTTCATGAAAATCAGTTCTGTTTCTTGGTTAACTGAACAGCGATGATGCCTACAGTTATAACGATTACCCCCAAAGCATCGCGGAATGTCAGGCTTTCTTCAAGAACCAGTGCCGCAATGGCAACGCCCAGAAAGGGGTTGAGAAAGTGAAAGCTGGAGGCTCGGATGGCCCCGATTCGGCGCACCAGCAAAAACCAGATCAGTGTAGCCAGTACGCCCGGCACCAGCGTGGTGTAAATGAAGGCTGTGATAAGCTGCCATGTCCATTCCACTTGCCAGGTTTCGAAGGCGAGCGAGGCCGGAAATAGTGCGGCGCTCGCCACCAGCATTTGCAACCCCACCACCATCAGCACGTTGCCAGAGCTAACCGCACCACGCACCAAAAGTGTTGCGAGGCTCAGCGCGCCAACCCCGAGAAAGGCCAGCGCAACGCCGGTTAGGTCTGCCCCACCGGAAAGCCGGGCGCCCATTATGATGAGCACACCTACAAGGCCGGCCACCAGCCCGGCAATCCCGAGCAAGGGTAGTTTTTCCTTAAAAAAAATCCAGCTCAGTAGCGCTACCAGCAGCGGCAGCAGGCTGGCGATAATCGCGGCCAGGCCGGCCTCTATCCATTGCATCGCCACAAAGTTGGAGCCCAGATAAACGCCGTTTTGCAGCAAGCCAAACAGCACCACAGCCATCCATTGCTTGCGCGTGAGCGATATCCGCTGCCCCAGCATTCGCGCGATCAACATCGCCAGAAGGCCGGAGATCAAAAACCGCACAGAAAGCAGCAGCAGCGGCGATGCATAAGCCACCGCAATGCGCGCCGAAGTAAAAGCGCTGCTCCACATCAGCACAAATGAAAGACCCATCAGAAGGGCGCGAATGTCCATACAAGGTATCCTGTACTGCGTTTATTTAGGTGTTTTGGCTTTCCAGCATCTGCTTTATTTTCACGGCCTTTTCGAAATGATCAAGCTTATGGGTCTGTATCCACCATGTTGCGGCTTCCATTAACAGCGCGGGATCATCATTTCTGTTTTTGAAAAAGGCATAGAAGGAAAGGCCCACATTTGGCCCTTTGGCTCTTACCTTTTCATCACAAATCTGCATGGCTTTTTGCTTCAAAGAATTCCGCATCTCGTCCAACCGATAATATGCCAAAAAAAACGGACCGCCTAATGGCGGCCCGCTAAATAACACACCTGTCAAACAGCTTAGCTGTTGATCAGGTCTTTCAGCGCTTTAGCGATGGTCACTTTGGCCACGCGGTCTGCGCCTTTTTTCATTTGCTCGCCGGTGGCAGGGTTGCGCACCATGCGTTCCGGGCGGTCACGACAAGCGAATTTGCCAAGGCCTGGCAGGGTCACGGCGCCGCCGGCTTGCAGCTCGGACGATACGATGCCTTCAAGAGCTTCCAGCGCACCTTTGGCGGTGTTTTTATCTGTATCCATTGCTTCGGATAGTGCGGTGATCAGTTGCGCTTTGGTCATGGCTTTCTTTGTCATGGTTATCCCCCATATGACGTTGGTATATTAAGTTGAACTGGTCTTTTGACCTTATCAGGCAAGACTAAATCGGGTTTGGCAGCGAAACTCAATCAAAGATTTCGAAAAATGCAAATTTTTTGACTCTTCAATCAAGAAAGTCGGCAATTATTCGCCAAATTGTGTGAATTTAAAGGAATGCGGTTTCCTCAAAGCTGCGTAATTTACGCGAATGCAAGCGCTCCAGCGGCATAGACCGTAGAGATTCCATCGCGCGAATACCGATTTTAAGGTGTTGTGCGACCTGTGTCTTATAAAATTCCGTGGCCATGCCGGGCAGCTTTAGTTCTCCGTGCAGCGGCTTGTCGGATACGCAAAGTAGGGTGCCGTAAGGCACGCGGAACCGAAAACCGTTGGCGGCAATCGTGGCGCTCTCCATATCCAGCGCGATGGCGCGGGATTGGCTCAGGCGAAACACGGGGCCGGATTGGTCACGTAGCTCCCAGTTGCGGTTGTCGATCGTGGCAACCGTGCCGGTCCGCATGATCTTCTTCAATTCATAGCCGGAATAATTAGTGACCTCGGCCACAGCCTGCTCCAGCGCCACCTGCACCTCGGCCAGAGCCGGAATCGGCACCGAGGTCGGCAGGTCATCATCCAGCACTTTGTCTTCGCGCATATAGGCGTGGGCCAGCACATAATCCCCAAGGCTTTGTGAATTGCGCAGGCCGGCGCAATGCCCGAGCATCAACCACACATGCGGGCGCAGAACGGCCACATGGTCGGTGATGGTTTTGGCATTGCTTGGCCCCACACCGATATTCACCATGGTGATCCCCGATCCATCTGGCCGGGTCAGGTGGTAGGTTGGCATTTGCGGGGTCCGGCCAGCGGGCCCGCCCGTGGTGCCCTCGGCTGTCGTGATGGTGTTGCCACCCTCGACAATAGACCTATAGCCCGAATTTGGGTCTTTCACCTGCGCGTGCGCAAAGGTCAAAAACTCGTCCATATAGAACTGGTAGTTGGTAAACAGCACATGGTTTTGAAAATGCGCAGGGCTGGTGGCGGTATAGTGCGCCAACCTTGCGAGTGAGTAATCAATGCGCTGGGCCGTGAAGGGCGCAAGCGGGCGCGCGCCGTTTGAATCTGTACCGGCGTTTCCGTTGGCGATGGCGTCATTGGTGCATTCCAGATCCGGCACATCGAAAAGGTCTCGCAACGGCCGCTCGATACGGTCTTCGATGGCGCCCTCGATATGCGCGCCCTCTTTCATAGCAAAGTGCACAGGGATAGGGATGTCGGATATCGATACTTCCACCGGCACGCCGTGATTTTCGATCAGCAATCCGATCTGCTCTTCAAGATACCCCTCAAACAGGTCAGGGCGGGTTACGTTGATCGCGAATTTTCCCGGCTCGGAAACATGACCAAAGGCCAGCCGCGTGTCCACTTTGGCGTGGGTCGTTGTGGTGATACTTATCTGCGGATAAAAGGCACGGTAGCGCCCCGCAGGCGGTTCCCCCTCCATTACCGCCTCAAAATGGGCGCGCAAAAACTGGGTGGACTGGTTGTAGAGCGCTTGGAGAGCGGCCACAGCTTCCGCCGCGTCGGTATAGCGCTGCGCCTGAAGAGGCTCGGGCTGGATCAGGGGCAAGTCAAGGTGCTGGTTCATTCCGCGTCCTCCACGAACAATTCGGTTTTCTCGAAGGTGGTCACGTCAATCAGTCCCTTGTCCGAAATCCTGAGCTCGGGGATCACCACCAAACCCAGAAGCGAGTGCTGCATGTAGGCGTTGTTCAAAGTGCAGCCGCATTCAGCCATGGCTTCCACCATTTGCTGCGCATTGGCGGCAACCTCAGCCGCTGGCGCATCAGACATTAGCCCACCAATCGGTAGCTTCACCAGTGCCAGCTCTTTGCCTTCGGAAATCACAACCACCCCGCCTTGCACTTCCTGCAAGCGGTTGGCTGCCTGTGCCATGTCAGCCTTGTTGGTCCCGATCACAATCATATGGTGGCTGTCATGCGCCACGGTTGAGGCCATCGCGCAGGGTTTGTTGTAGCCAAAGCCGGAGACAAACGCGTTAACAACCTCACCGGTTTCCCGATGCCGCTCGACCAGCGCAATCTGGCAAACATCTTGCGCGAGGTCTCCCACAACCAAGCCATCTTCAACAGGTAGCTTAGCTGTCAGGGCTTTGGTCGGCGCTTGGTTCTCAACCACGCCGATCACCCGTGCGGTGACAGCATTTTTACCTTCAGGTGCAGCGATATCAAAATCACCGGCGTTCAACGTCCGCCCCATATGCACCGAATTTCGTGCTGCATCCGGCCATGTGTAATCTGGCTCTTCGCACAGGATATTCCCGTCTTGCGCAACCACATGCCCTCGGGCGATTACGGTCTCGATCGGTAAGGTTCTCAGATCGGAAGTTAAAATAACATCCCCCCGCCGCCCCGGCGTGATCGAGCCAAGCTCACGCTCCAGGCCAAAGTGCGTGGCGGTGTTGATCGTGGCCATTTGCAGCGCCACCAGCGGGTCTGCCCCGCAGTCAATGGCATGGCGTACCACGCGGTTCATGTGGCCGTCATGCACCAAAGTGCCGGAGTGGCTGTCATCGGTGCAGAGCACAAAGTTACGCGAATCCAAACCCTTTTCGGTGATTGCAGTGATTTGGGTTTCCACATCATACCAAGCCGAGCCAAGCCGCAGCATCGCCCGCATCCCCTGGCGCACCCGCATTATGGCATCCGCTTCACAGGTGCCCTCATGGTCATCTGCCGGCCCACCGGCGGCATAAGCATGAAATCCGCTCAAATCAGGGCTGGCATAATGTCCGCCCACAGTTTTGCCCGCGTTTTGCGTGGCCGCAATAATCGCCAACATCTTGGGGTCGGCGTTCATCACACCGGGGAAGTTCATCATCTCCCCCAATCCGATGATGTTGGGCCACTGCATCGCCTCCACCACATCGGCGGGTAATATCTCGTGGCCGGTGGTCTCCAGCCCGGGCGCTGAAGGCGCACAGCTCGGCATCTGTACAAACACATTGATCGGCTGCGCAAGGGCCTCGTCATGCATTTCGCGCACACCGGGCAGGCCCATCACGTTGGCAATTTCGTGCGGGTCCACAAACATTGTGGTGGTGCCATGCGGAATAACAGCGCGGCTGAATTGTGTAACCGTCAACATACCGCTTTCGATATGCATATGGGCATCACACAGGCCCGGAACGGCAAAGCGCCCCTTCGCGTCAATCACCTGTGTATCTGGCCCGATCAGCGAGTCGCGGGGCTCACCGCAATAAGCAAAGCGGCCGTCTGCAATTGCAATTGTGCTGCCTTCAAGCACCTCGCGTGAGTGCACATTCACCCATTTGGCATTTGTAATAACCATATCGGCGGCATCGCGGCCAGCCGCTACAGCAATCAGGCGGGGGGCAACCTCGGCCCATGATTTAATGGAATTAGTCATGCGACAATCTGCCATAAGTGGCAGAAATCATTCAAGTGAATTTTTGACCGTTTGCAAAAACTTCACAAACCATGGCTTCAAGCACCTCGGCATCTGCACTTGTAAAAGCACTTGCTTGATTACTGTCGATATCCAGCACTCCCAAAAGTGCTCCCGCCTCGTCAAAAACTGGCACGACTATCTCTGAAACCGTATCGCTCGAACACGCAATATGCCCTTCAAACGCTTCTACATCATCTACGATCAGGGTGCGCCGCTCCCGAGCCGCCGCACCACACACGCCTTTGGAAAAAGGGATCGTGAGGCAGCCGTGCCCGCCCTGATATGGCCCGACCTTCAAGACGTCCCCTCCGATATTGCGATAGAACCCGACCCAGTCAAATCGCTCATCCCCATGAAACAACTCGCAAGAAACCGTGGCCATATTGGCAATCACATCGGTTTCTCCGTCGCAAACCGCCCGTATATTCAAAATCGCCTGTTCCATGCGAATCCCCTGCTTCTTTTCTGCAAAATACTCGCAGGGGGAATTGCGAAGCAAGGGGGGCGGCAGCCCCCAAATAAAAAACCGCCGCAGTTTCCTGCGGCGGCCTTCGTCTCATCAGCTTGGTTTAGCCGTTTGTAAAGTCGGGATAGGCTTCCATCCCAAGCTCGGTTGAATCCAGCCCGTTGATCTCGGCTTCGGCGCTTACCCGAATTCCCATCGAAACTTTCAGAACCATCCAAAGCGCCGCTGACACCGCAAACACAAATCCGCCGACAACCACAATCCCGAAGGCCTGTGTGGCGAAACTGGCAGCTTCGTTGGTGAAGGCTACGGCCATGGTGCCCCAAATCCCGGCAAACAAGTGCACAGGGATCGCGCCAACCACGTCGTCGATTTTCAGTTTGTCAAGGAAAGGCACAGCAAACACTACGATCACACCACCAACAGCGCCAATCAGGGTTGCGCTACCAAGGCCCGGGGTCAAAGGCTCAGCCGTAATCGAAACCAGACCGGCCAAAGCACCGTTCAGCATCATGGTCAGGTCCGGCTTTTTGTAAACCAGCTGGGTCAGGATCAAGGCTGCCACTGCACCGGCGGCTGCGGCTGCGTTGGTGTTGGCAAAGATCCGGCTGATGTCAGCCACGTTGCCTGCGGTGTTCATATAAAGCTGCGAACCGCCGTTAAAGCCAAACCAGCCCATCCACAGGATGAATGTACCCAGTGTAGCCAGCGGCAGGTTGGAGCCCAACATCGGAACTACGCGACCGTTTTTGTATTTACCGATACGCGCACCAAGGATGATGGCACCAGCCAGAGCCGCCCAGCCGCCAACCGAGTGCACAACTGTCGAGCCTGCGAAATCCTGAAAGCCTGCTTCAGCCAGGAAGCCGCCGCCCCATTTCCAGCTGGCCTGGATCGGATAAATCACAGCCACAAGAATGGTCACAAAGATCAGGAAGGGCCACAACTTGATCCGTTCGGCCAAAGCACCCGATACAATTGAGGCGGTTGCCGCCGCAAACATCAGCTGGAAGAAGAAATCCGAGCCAACCGAAGCGTAAGTCAGGTCAACCGCATCCGCGGCTACGCCCACCGGCTCCAGTGCTGTGGTGCTAAACGCGCCGAGAACTCCGGCAACTGTCCAGGCGTCCCCCGGATACATCAGGTTATAGCCAACCAGATAATACATCACCGCCGCAATCGCGAAGAGCGCGATGTTTTTGGTCAGCTGCATCGTTACGTTTTTGGAGCGCACAAGTCCGGCTTCGAGCATCGAGAAGCCGGCAGCCATCCACATTACCAAAAAGCCCATCACGAGGAACATAAAGGTGTTGAGAATAAAGCCGATCTCTTCGGGAATTTGCGAGTCGGCGTCTTGCGCCAATGCCGGGCTAGCGAGCATAAGTGCTGTAGCAGCCCCCGTAAGTTTTGTAAGTTTAGACATGGTATTTCCTTGTTTATGTTCGCTTAGATAGCTTCTTCGCCGGTTTCACCGGTGCGCACGCGCAAGGCGCTTTCCACATCCAGCACAAATACTTTGCCGTCCCCGATAGAGCCGGTTTTGGCTGTCGCGGCGAGGGTTTCCACCACTTGGTCCGCGATATCAGCGGCCACCACCATTTCGAGCTTCACTTTGGGCACAAAGTTCACCACATATTCGGCTCCGCGATAAATTTCGGTATGTCCGGCCTGCCGCCCATAGCCTTTGATTTCAGAGACCATAAGGCCCTGAACGCCAATTTCGGTGAGGGCTTCACGCACCTCTTCGAGCTTGAACGGTTTGATAGCTGCGATGATCAGTTTCATTGCTTCTCCTAGCGATCTTGGGTTTTGGTGCACAGGCACCGATTGCCATCTGTTTCAGCTTCCGTTGCTTAAAAAGGAAGATTTATGCTTTGGAGAAAAGGTAAATATCAAGGTTGTTGACTAATAAATAGGCAATAGTATTGATGTGATTAATGTGTAGGCAATTGTGAAAGGGCAAAATTGCGCTGATGGCAGAATCACCTCTCCACAAACCCGGTCAGCTTGGATAGGATAAGGCAAATAATACGAGCACGCAGGCAGCCAAATGGCAGACAAAAAACACCCCCCCGCCAACAAGCGGGCCAAAGCCACGCCCGAACCACCCTCACTGGTGGCTCGTCGTACCGATAAGGTGTCGTCAAAGGCCAAACCCAAAAAAGCGGCGAAGAAGCCAACCAAAGCTCAGCCACGGAAAGCCGCCAAAAAGCCGACCAAGCGCAAAGCCGGACCCAAGCGCGGGCTAGTCTCGCGCGCGTTTCGCTGGCTGTCCCGTACAATTTTCGGCATCCTTTGGTGGTTTACATGGCGCGGTGCCGCTGTCGGCGCGTTGGTCATGGCGCTCTGGACCGGTTACTATTATGTGCAGCTCCCGCCGATGGAAGCCCAGCTTGACGGCCGCGCCCGTGGCTCGGTTCGCTTGCTGGATCGTTACGGCAACATATTTGCGTGGCGGGGTGAGCAGTTTGACGGCTCGCTGCGCACCCAATCGGTTACCCCTGCGTTGCGCAATGCGGTTGTAGCGACCGAGGACAAGCGCTTCTATTCCCACTTTGGGATCAGCCCGCGCGGCATTGCCAGCGCCATTCGCATTAACCTGCGGGAAGGCCGTGGGCCGCTTTCCGGCCATGGCGGTTCCACCATCACCCAACAGGTTGCCAAGCTGCTTTGCCTTGGGGAAACCGACAGCACAGAATCCGAGTGTCGCCGTCAATCCATGTGGCGCAAGGTGCAGGAAGTGCCGTTTTCATTCGCCATGGAACTTAAGTATTCCAAAGACGATATCCTTTCGATCTACCTGAACCGCGCGTACCTTGGCGCAGGGGCCTATGGTTTTGAAGCTGCCGCCCAGCGCTATTTCTCCAGATCGGCGCGGGACCTGACCAATGCTGAATCCGCTATGCTCGCGGGGCTGCTCACCGCCCCCAGCCGCTTTGCCCCGACCCGCAACCTCCAGCGCGCACAAGACCGCGCCTCGGTGGTCATCGGGTTGATGGAAACGCAAGGTTACCTAAGCCGCATCGAGGCCGAAATCGCCCGCGCCGCGCCAGCAACGCTCTCGCAAACGGCCCAAACCCTGATTGGTGGAGACTTTGCCGATTGGGTCATGACCATGAACGGCGACGAGGTTTTGCAGGCCTTCACCCGCGATACCGCGGAAGATGTTGAAATTCTCACCACCTTTGACCCCGCCATCCAGCGCGCCGCAGAAGAAGCCCTTGAATTTATCTTCGAGACCAAGGTGCGCGAAGGTTCCGAAGCGCAAGCGGCCATTGTGGTGACCTCGCCCGACGGGGCGGTGCGCGCCGTTGTCGGCGGCCGGAACATCGAGGGAGACTACTTTAACCGCGCAACGCAAGCGCTCCGCCAAACCGGCTCTTCCTTTAAGCCGTTTGTTTATGCTGCCGCGCTTGAGGCCGGTTTTACGCCCAACAATATTGTCGAGGATGCCCCGCTCACGATCAATGTTCCGGGTTCTGGCCCCTACAGTCCGAAAAACTATAACCGGGAATACATGGGCCTGATGACCATGACCGAAGCTTTAGCGCGGTCAATTAACACGGTTGCGGTGCGCCTCTCCGAAGAGGTTGGCCGCGAGCGGGTGCGCGCCATGGCGGCAGATTTTGGCATAACGACCGAGATCGCCACCGGCCCTTCGGTGGCGCTGGGCGTTTCCGAGACCAGCTTGCTGGAAATGACCGGTGCCTATGCCGGCTTCCTGAACGGCGGGCGCTTGAGCAAGCCCTACGGCATGTTGGACCTAACGCTGCTGGACGGCTCGCGCCCGTTTCCTGTCAGCCGCCCGAGCAATGGCCGCAGGGTGCTGAGCGAATTGGCGGACGGCTACCTCGTTTATATGCTCAATCAGGTGGTCGAAACCGGTTCGGGCCGACGTGCGCAAATAGATGGTTGGCAAGTGGGTGGCAAAACCGGTACCACCCAAGGGGCGAAAGACGCTTGGTTCCTTGGTTTCACGGCCGACTTTGTCGCCGGAGTCTGGATGGGATATGACGATAATACGCCGCTAACCGGAGTCACCGGCTCCGGCCTACCTGCCCAGATATGGCACGAAACCATGACCCGCGTGCATGAGGGCCGGACCCCGCGCCCGTTGCCAATGATCCTTCCGCCTGAACCGCGCCCGATCGAGCAGGTCGATACACCAGTGCAGGAACGAAGGAACCGCACCATTCTGGATATACTTTTCGGCACCAACCGCTAGCTTGGCTGCAAGCGAAAAGATTGGCGGTTTAAGGCGCTTTGCTCAAATCGGAACACTCGAACATCTGTATGTCTCTGACCGACCAACCAGAGCTAAAGTCGCAAAGACAAAAACGACGGATGGCCACATGGCGATATCAGGGTTGTTCACCGCGCTGGAAAACCAGCCGCCAAGAAGTGGCACAAGAAAGGCCAACCCATAGCCAACAGAGGTCATTCCGGCGCTCAATCGGCTTACGCCCAATCCTTCTGCTATCTTCGAAGGCAAGGATACCAAAAGGATGAGCTCAACCGTTGCCGCAAATCCTGCAATAATAGCCAGCACCCATGAAAGGGGCCCGTCAAACATTGCAAAACCCGCCAACCCGACCGCAGCAACAAATGCTGATACAGCGACAGGTGAGCGCCGTCCGATCCATGATGGATACCGCAACATAAGCCCGGAGGCTAATAGGGGAGTCAGGTTGAACGCGAGCAGGAACGTGGGCAAGACGTGAGATTCACCTCGTTTTTCCAAGGTAACAGCGGCGTAGGCGTTAATCACATAAAAGACCAGAATCGACCCTGCCAAAAGCAATCCGAATTGCCATACTTGACGGTCAGTCCAGCTCGGATTCCATGGCTCAACTTCCCGGCGAGCCGCGGGTTGTTTGGTGATGACCGTCCAAATCGCAATTGCCAATGCCGGAATCGACCAAAGCACAAGCGCGATTTGCCAGCTCCCTCCGGCCATCGGCAGCACAAATGGGATTGTCAGACCCGCTCCCGAGAACTCTCCAACCATCATGCCATTCAGATAAACCGCACTCCCAAGCGCCACATGTTTGGGGGTCCAGACTTTTACAGCCGAAGGCAGCGCGGTTTGAAAAGCCGCAATTCCGAACCCCATAGCGATTGAGAAAGAAAACAGTAAAATAGCATTTGGCACAAAACCTCGCGCAATAGACGCGAAAGCCATAAGCGCGATGCCGCCTGCAATCGTTCGTTTTACACCAAATTGATGGATGCTCCAGGCGGCGGGAATGGCCCCAAACGCGATAGCAACTAAAGGCAGCATTGTGAGAGCGCCGACACCCGCTTCGCCAAGGGCAAAGCTGTCGCGGATATCAGCTGCCAGCGGTGGCGCTGCGAGAACCGTAACCCGCAAAGTCCAACCAATACACCAAAGCAGGGCGAGTTGGAGAACGGGAAGGGCGTCGGCACTTGGGTCATATTGGCTGTCAGACATCTGACCAAACGTAGTGATCCGGAATTTTTAGCGCAACCTTATTTTCTATTCAGGTTTTCGACTACGAAAAGGTGGGAAGGGGCTTTGGGAAATGCTGCTTAATATAAGTGTGCGCGAACACCAAATGCAAAAGCTGTGAACACCCAATTTTCCTTTTGGAGAATTCCCATTTTGCGCTTAGCCTTTGCGGGATCAGTAAAAGGCTAAGCTATGCAGGAACACCAAGCACAAATCGAAACCGCTCTGACGAACCTGCCGGAGTTTGCATCCGGGCAGGCGCAGATCACCTCGCTCACCCGTTTGGGTGGATTGACCAACCTTGTCTATCGGGTTGATGCATCCGACCAGAAACTGATCGTGCGTATCCCGGGGGAGGGGACCGAATCCTATATCGACCGGAAAGTCGAGCTGCACAACGCGTGGGTCGCCGCGAGAACCGGTATTTCAGCCGAAATCCTCTGGGCAGATGGCGAAACCGGTGTGATGATCTCCCGCCTGATCGAACCCGCCGAAACCATGACACCGGCGCTTTTCAAAAGCCGAAGCGGTTCGGCAGCCCGTGCCGGTGTTGCCATGCGAGCGCTCCACACTGCACCCGAGCCATTCGAATTCAGATTCGAACTTTTTGCGATGATCGACGACTATCTGGCAATGCTCCGCGAAAAGAATGCGACCTTGCCCGAGGGCTATAACGAGATTGTGGCTGCTGCCGCGCCGGTCAAAGAGGCGCTTGCCAATAATCCGGCTGCGCTGGCGCCCTGCCATTGTGATCCGTTGTGCGAGAACTTTCTGGATGACGGTGACCGTATGTGGATCATTGACTGGGAGTATTCCGGCATGAATGACCCGATGTGGGACCTCGGCGATCTGTCGGTTGAAGCGGGGTTTTCCCCCGCGCAAGATATGGAGATGCTCACGGCCTATTTAGGCCACATCCCCACCGCGGCCCAACACGGGCGGATGGTGATCTATAAAGCGATGTGTGACCTGCTCTGGACGTTATGGGGCTTGATCCAGCACGCTGAGCGAAACCCTGCGGAGGATTTTTGGGCCTATGCAACCGGTCGGTTTGAGCGCTGCAAGGCGCTGATGGGCAGTCCCGGGTTTTCCGGCCACCTTCGCGCTATCTCTGGCTAAGGGTGCGGGAAATCGCTTCTTTCCAGCCTGCATATTTGGTCTCACGCCTGGTTTCATCCATCTCTGGCGTGAAGCGCCGCTCTAGCGCCCAGCTTTCAGTGAAGCCGTCAGCATCGGGGTAAACACCGGCTTTCATCCCGGCCAGCCACGCCGCCCCGAGCGCGGTAGATTCCAGCACTTTCGGGCGGTCAACTTCCGCGCCCAGCATGTCTGCGAGCGCCTGCATGGCCCAGTTATTGGCGGTCATCCCGCCATCTACCCGCAGCACGGTATCTCCGGCCTCCGCCCAGTCACCGCGCATAGCCTCCACCAGATCACGGGTCTGGTAGGCCACGCTTTCCAGCGCCGCCTTGGCAAATTCGGCAGGGCCCGATGCGCGGGTCAGGCCATAGATGGCTCCACGGCAATTGGCATCCCAATAGGGTGCGCCAAGGCCGGTGAAAGCGGGCACAAGGTAAAGCTGTTGGGCCGGGTCTGCGGCTTCGGCCAATGCCTGTGTCTCGGTGGCATTGCTAATAATTCCCAATCCGTCCCGCAGCCACTGCACCACCGCCCCCGCAATAAAGATTGACCCCTCCAGCGCATAGGTTGGTTTGCCGTCCAACTGGTAGGCAATGGTCGTTAGCAGCCGGTTGGTCGAGCGAACGGGTGTATCGCCGGTGTTCAGCAAGGCAAAACATCCGGTACCATAGGTCGATTTCATCATGCCGGGCTGAAAGCAGGCTTGCCCGATGGTGGCGGCCTGCTGGTCACCCGCTACACCCAGAATCGGCACGCCAAATTCTTCAGCGATTCCGAACTCCGCCGCGCAATCCAGCACCTCGGGGAGCATGGCCTTCGGGATACCCAGCAAAGCGCAGATATCGTCATCCCATTCGCCGGTATGGATGTTATAGAGCATGGTGCGTGCCGCATTTGTGGCATCGGTGCGGTGGGCCTTGCCACCGGTTAACCGCCAGATCAGAAAGCTGTCCACCGTGCCAAAGCATAGCTCGCCAGCGGTTGCCCGCACCCGTGCGCCTTCCACATTCTCCAGAATCCACGCGATCTTGGTGGCCGAGAAATAAGGATCAAGCAACAGGCCGGTTTTTGCGGTGATTGAGGCTTCATGCCCGGCCTCGCGCAGGGCTGCGCAGGCCGCCTCGGTCCGGCGGTCTTGCCAGACAATCGCGTTGTATATTGGTTTGCCGGTTTCGCGCTCCCAAACAATTGTGGTTTCGCGCTGGTTGGTGATGCCAATTCCGGCCAGATCGCCCGCCTTTATGCCCACTTTTTCCAGCGCCGCCCGCGCCGTGTTTAGACTGGTCTGCCAGATATCTTCGGGGTCATGTTCCACCCAGCCCGAAGCCGGAAAATGCTGGGAAAATTCTTCTCCCGCGCTGGCGACGGGGGCCATGTCCGCGTCAAAAACGATGCCTCTGCTGGAGGTTGTGCCTTGGTCGATAGTGAGGATAAACGACATTCTATGGCCTTTCGGAAGTGCTTAGGTCGTGAGCCCCGGTTGTTAAACGGGGATCCCCCACAACCTTAGCCGCTTTGCCCACTAAGCCAAGCGGAAATATGTACCTTTTTATGGGCAAACAGGCGGGGTTGGAAACCCGGCCCCGATCCTGTAAAAGCCATGGCTTACCCCATTTCGAGGCCACAATGACCCATCGTTCCGAACTTCTTATGCCTGCGGGCAACCTGCGCAAACTGAAAATGGCTGTGCTCTACGGAGCCGATGCAGTCTATCTTGGCACGCCTGACCTGAGTCTGCGCACCAAAAGCCAGTTCTCGCTGGAAGAGGTGATAGAGGGGGTTAATTTCTGCCATGCACACGGTAAACGCGCCTATCTCACGCTTAATCTGTTTTCGCACAATAAAGATGTGCCCAAGCTCGAAGAATATATCGACACTGTGCGCAAGGTGAACCCGGACGGATTGATCATCGCGGACCCGGGCGTCTTTCAGTTCGTGAAAGACCGGGCCCCTGACCTGCCGCTTCATATATCCACCCAAGCCAATGTTTCCAGCTGGCTATCGGTGAAATTCTGGGAAGAACACGGAGCAGAACTGGTGGTGCTGGCGCGCGAAGTTTCTTTCTCCGAACTCACCGAGATCCGCGAAAAATGCCCCGATGTAAAACTCGAGGCCTTTGTGCATGGCGCGATGTGCATGACCTATTCCGGCCGCTGCCTGCTCAGCAACTTTATGTCCGAACGCGGGGCCAACCAGGGCAATTGCGCCAATTCATGCCGCTGGAACTATAAGGTCCGGATGAGGATGAAAGACGGCACCGTGAAACCGCTCGATATTAACGAGGACAACGCCGACATGTTCGAGTTTTTGCTCGAAGAAGGCTGCCGCCCCGGTGAGCTGATGCCGATCGAGGAAGACGGCCGCGGCTCCTACATTCTTAATTCGCGCGACCTGTGCATTATGCCCAAGCTGGATGATTACCTTCGCATTGGCGTGGATAGCCTGAAGGTCGAAGGCCGTGGGAAATCGGAATACTATGTGGCCGTGGTGGCCCGGGCCTACCGCATGGCCATAGATGATTATTACGCTGATCCGAAGGGCTGGAACCCGCATAAATATATGCGCGAACTCGAATCGGTGGGGAACCGCGGCTATACGCTGGCCTTCCATGACGGGCGGCTGTCCAACTATTCCCACGATTACGAGCAGACGGAATCACTGGCGCAGTGGGAGTATGCCGGCGTTGTCACAGAGGTAACAAATGATGCGTTCCACGTGGCCGTGAAGAACAAGCTCGAAGCCGGCGAAGTGCTCGATTTTGTATCGCCTATCAGCCGTGAAACCGTGCTCCTGCGGATGTATGAATTCGAAGTGGCCGGTACAGGCGAGATCAAAGAGGCCGTGCATGGCGGGGCGCAGGTGACTATTCGCGTGCCGTTTAGCCTGTTTGACCACGAAGATATCGAAGACCTGAAAGCCCGCTTCCCTGCCTATTCTGTGCTGCGCAAAGAAAAGGCGATGACCACAGAGCAATGGAACCGTGTGAAGTTTGACAAGCTGGTGCAAGGGCTGGAAACCAGCGGCAAACGCAATGATAAAGCCTATGAAAAACGCCGGGATGCATTGGCTGACTCGGTGGCCGAAAAAGCCAAGGACAGAAAGTTCAAAACCAACCGTGTCGGCACTGATGGTTGCTGTGGCAAAGGCTGCAATGGCTGCCTGATCTTCTGGGAAGACGACATGTATGCGCGCGCACGTGAGGCGTTGATGTCGCGAAAACACGGCGAGCAGCTGAGCCGCGCCGAGGCCAAAGCCCTAAAAGGCCCGGTCGTCGATACCGGCGTCGGGATATAGGGTTTTTCATCTATCCAAATTGCGCAAATATCCCCGCCGGAGGCATTATAACTAATATGCCTCCGGCGGGGATATTTTAACAATTTGGAAAGGATAGTGACGGAATATCGGGTTGCGGTACAGGCGGGGACGCCGATGGCCGTCAATTTGGATAGCGCCTCGCTTTGGATTCCCGAAGCGAGGCGTTGTTTTTCTGTGGGGGTTGGGGTAGGTCGGAATAGGTCATAAACTATACGAAAGAGGGATATGTCTGGACCACGGTTTACAGAATTGGCGAACAGCTTGCCCGCCAGCGTTCCATTTGTGGGGCCTGAAACACAGGAGCGGGCGCGCGGGGCGCATTTTGCAGCGCGCTTGGGGGCCAATGAAAATGTGTTTGGACCCTCGCCAAAGGCAATTGAGGCCATGCGGGATGCGGCGTCGGATATCTGGAAATATGGCGACCCCGAGAGTTTTGATCTCAAACAGGCTTTAGCTGACAAGCACGGCGTATCACCCGGGAATATTGTTGTTGGCGAAGGCATTGACGGGCTGTTGGGTTACCTTGTGCGGTTGCTCGTTGCACCGGGAGACAGTGTGGTGACGACAGCAGGGGCATACCCCACATTCAATTACCATGTGGTTGGATATGGGGGCGAATTGCACACAGTACCCTATTGTGATGACGCAGAAAGCCCCGAGCTTTTGCTAGAAAAGGTGCGGGAAACCGGGGCGCAGCTGGTCTATTTGGCCAATCCTGACAATCCCATGGCCTCGGTTCTCGGGGCGGCTCGCGTCCAGGCCATGATCGACGATTTGCCCGAAACCGCCACCCTTTGCCTTGATGAAGCCTATATCGAATTTGCACCAGAAGGTTGCACACCCACGATAGATATAAGCCATCCGCGCGTGATCCGCATGCGCACTTTTTCCAAGGCTTACGGCATGGCTGGTGCGCGCGTCGGCTACGGGATTGCCCACGCTGATTTTGTGAAAGCATTTGACAAAGTGCGCAACCATTTCGGGATGAACCGCGCCGCGCAGGCCGGCGCGCTTGCAGCGTTGGCGGATGAGGCTTATCTGGCAAAAACATTACAAAATGTGCAAGCCGCCAAAGACCGAATTGCTCAAATCACAATGGATAACGGGCTGGTGCCATTACCCTCGGCCACAAATTTTGTTGCGGTCGACTGTGGGCGGGGCGCTGACTATGCCAAAGCTATAGTTGAGGCGCTTGGCGAGCTTGGTGTCTTTATCCGTATGCCTTTTATGGCACCACAAAACCGGTGTATCCGGATATCAGCCGGGCAACCCGCGGATCTTGATCTGCTTGAGCGGTCCCTCCCGGAAGCGCTGGAGCGCGCAGCGGCCAAGTTGGAGGAACTCTCATGAACATTCACGGCAAAATCAACTATGTCGAGTTTCACGCCGCAGACCTGGTCAAAACCAAAGCCTTTTTTGCCGATGCGTTTAATTGGGAGTTTACCGATTATGGCCCTGACTATACCGCCTTTTCCGGCGAAGGGCTGGATGGCGGGTTTTTCAAGTCTGACAAGCTGTCGGTAGGTGATGATGGCGCGCCTTTGATCATCTTTTATAGTGACAATCTTGAGGACACTCTTGCTGCTGTGGAGGCAGCGGGCGGGGCCGTCAACCGTGCCATATTCGACTTTCCCGGCGGGAGGCGCTTTCACTTCAAAGAGCCCAGCGCGAATGAATTTGCGGTCTGGAGCGATAGAACCGCCTCAGGCAAAGCTAACGAGACCTAGATGAAAAGAAGACCTTACAGGCGTTTGTGGCTGGATTGGCTGAACCACTATCGCGGGATGCTCACTCTTGGTTTTATTGGCATGATTATTGGCGCGCTGGCCTCTGCCGGTTATGCCAAAGGCTTGCAATGGATCATTGACGCATTTGAGGCCAGTGAACCGGATGTGATCTGGTGGGGGCCGTTATTGATGGTCGCGCTTACCAGCAGCAAAGGGTTTGGCACATGGCTGTTTCAGGTCAACAGCAATGGTGCATTGGTGCGGGCCGAAACAGACCTGCAAAAAGCCATGCACAAAAAGCTGGTCTTTGCCGACTTGGCACAGGTTCAGGGGGAAAGCCCCACTGCATTGTCCACGCGATTTACAGCAGATATTTTGCTGGTGCGGCAATCTGTGATGCAGATTTTCACCGGTGTTTCCTCGGTGCTGATTCTTGTATTTACCGTGGCCGTAATGCTCAGTATCGATTGGGTGATCACGCTCACCCTCGTTGCGGTATTTTCACTTGCAGTATTGCCGGTTAACCGGATCGGTGCGCGGTTGCATTTGGTCTCAAGGGATACGCAGGATGATCTGGCGTTGATGACCGGTGACATATCAGAGGCGCTTGGAAGTATCCGCATGGCGCGCAGTTATCAGCTTGAATCTTATTTGTTGCGCAGTGCTGACCGCGTATTTGATCGGCTGTTGAAGTTGAAACTCCGGCTCATCAATTTGGAAGCACGTCTATCACCAATTATGGAGTCTCTTTCGGGAGCGGCGATCGCCGTTCTTTTGATCGTGGTAACGTGGCGGCTGTCCAATGGCACAACCACGCTGGCAAACTTTATGGCGCTGATGGCAGGGTTTGGCGTTATTTCGCAACCCGCGCGAAATTTGGGGAAAACCTTTGCCATGGCCAAACAAGGCGAAGCCGCCCTGGACCGGATATTCGAGATTCTGGACCTTGAAAGCCATATTGCCGACCCGGCCGACCCGGTTTCGATGCCAATCGGCAAAGGGGCTATTTCTTTCAAGTCCGTCGGGTTTACCTATCCGGATGGCAAACAAGCTTTACATGATGTTTCGCTGAATGTGGCTGCGGGGCAAACCGTTGCGTTTGTCGGGCGGTCGGGGGCGGGCAAGTCGACGATCTTTAACCTGTTGCCACGGCTGTTTGATGTGAGTGAAGGCCGGATAGAGATCGATGGCGAGGATATCCGAAACGTGACCCAGAGCGATTTGCGCAGCCGGATTGCGCTGGTCAGTCAGGAATCGGTGCTGCTGAGCGGTACAATCGGGCAGAATATTGGCTTTGGCAGGTCCGGCGCGACCCAAGCCGAGATCGAAGCCGCAGCCAAGGCTGCGGCGGCGCACGGGTTTATATCGGCCCTTCCGCAAGGCTACGATTCCGAAGTCGCCGCCACAGCGAGCACGCTTTCGGGTGGCGAAAAGCAGCGTATATCCATTGCGCGGGCCATGCTGCGAGATGCGCCAATATTGCTCCTTGATGAGCCGACTTCGGCATTGGACGCGGAATCAGAGGCCCTCATTCGCAAAGGGCTTGATGTGCTGTCAAAGGGCAGGACTACGCTTGTGATCGCCCATCGGCTGGCAACGATCCGTGATGCGGATTTAATTGTTGTGCTGGATCACGGGCGCATCGCCGAGACGGGCTGCCATGACGAGCTGCTGGCGAAGAACGGCATTTATGCGGAGCTGTTCAGACTGCAATTCGCTGGCTGAACGGTCCTGCGCTAGCGGCGATAAAGGTCGGCCAGTTTTTCAGGGCTTGTGCCCAGGAAGTAACGCAGGAGAATCCAGATATTTTTCGCGCCACGGCGGAACCAGCGCCCGTCAAATTTCTCTGAGTCCGTTACGGCCTCGGCATTCAGCAAGGTGAGATTGCCGCGTAGCCTACGGGCAAGAGCCACGTCTTCCATCAGCGGTTGGTTTGGGAAACCGCCACGGCTCTGGTATAAGCGTTGCGAGATCAATAGTGACTGATCGCCGTAAGGAAGGCCAAAACCGCGGCTGCGCAAGTTGGCCCATCCAGCCACAAAGCGCGGCGCAAAACCGGCCGCGTTGAACCGCAGCCGGAAATAGCCAGCGTTTTCTGGCTGCCCCAAATGACTGTGCACAGCCGTGACCCAGTCACTGGATAGGACCGTATCGGCATGTATAAACAACAGCCAAGGGCGGTTGGCCATAGCGGCACCGGCGGCCAACTGGCCACCACGGCAAGCGGGCACCACTTTGAACCGCGCCCCGATCTGGTCAGCGATTTCTTCAATCCCGTCTTTTGATCCGCCGTCAATAATGATTAGCTCGCCCACCAGCCCCGCCTCAAGCCCTTCAGCCAAAACGCCAAGCGTTGGGCCGATTATATCGGCTGCATTGAGCGTGGGAATGATCACGGAAAGGGGTGCGGGCATGTCTTTCGGGGTGGTAATGGCGGTTGAGCCCCTTATATTACCTGCATGACTAAAGGATACCATGACAAAACGCGCCAAGTGCTGCGTATTTCCGGTGCTGACCGGCAGAGCTTTCTGCAAGGGTTGGTGACAAACGATGTTGAAAAACTGAAGGATGGCGTGGTCTACGCTGCCTTGTTGAGCGCGCAGGGCAAGTATTTGTTCGACTTCTTTTTGCGGGCTGAAGGAGATGCAGTTTTGCTGGATGTTGAAGCCACGCGCGCCCCTGCCTTGGCACAGCGTTTGGCAATGTATCGGCTGCGCGCCAACGTCCAGATAGAGGCGGATGACCGGCCGGTTTGGCGCGGCATTGGGGACCTACCCGAAGGCGCAGTGCCTGATCCGCGCCATGCGGCCATGGGCTGGCGGCTTTACGGTGAAGCGCCGGATATGCCGACCTTGCCTGAAGATCATTTTGAGGCACTACGGGTTGAACATATGATTCCCGGACCTGAATTGGTCGAAAACGAGACCTATATTCTTGAAGCCGGATTTGAACGCCTGAATGGCGTCGATTTTCGCAAGGGCTGTTATGTCGGGCAGGAAATTACCGCCCGCATGAAGCACAAAACCGAATTGAAAAAGGGGTTGAAGCGGGTAGAGATCACCGGTTCTGCACCAGACTTCGGAACTGCAATCACGGTGAATGGAAAACCGGCAGGCACGCTCTATACCGTGATTGGAAGCCATGGCTTGGCTCACTTGCGCTTTGACCGCGCCGGCGGGGACATGCAGGCGGGCGCAGCGACCCTGCGCGCCATTTAGGCTTTAATTCAAGACAGCGATGCCCAAGGAGGTTCCCCCTTGGGCGATTTTCGTATTTAGTCTTCGTCTTCAACCGGCTGAAGCTGCGCCGCAACTTTCAAAGCAATCGTCTCGAAGATTTTGGCGTGTGGTCCGTCGGGTTCAACGGCGACAACCGGTGTGCCAGCGTCAGAGTATTTGCGGATGTCCATGTGGAGCGGAATTCCACCAAGGAACGGCACGCCCAGCTTGGCCGATTCTTCTTCGGCACCACCATGACCGAAAATATCGGAGCGCTCACCGCAATGCGGGCAGACAAAGGTGCTCATGTTTTCGACAATCCCGAGGATCGGCACATCCACGTTCTCAAACATTTTGAGGCCTTTGCGGGCATCAATCAGCGCCAAATCCTGCGGGGTGGAAACGATAACCGCACCGGCAACCGGCACCTGCTGGGCCAGTGTGAGCTGGGTGTCACCTGTGCCCGGCGGCATGTCGAGCACCAAAATGTCGAGCGGGCCCCACGCCACTTCGCGCAGCATTTGCATCAGGGCCGAAACCACCATCGGGCCGCGCCAGATCACGGGGTTATCTTCTTCCATCAGGAAGCCCATCGACATCACCTTGATGCCGTATTTATCCATCGCGTATAGCACATCGTCTTTAAGCTCGGGGCGGTCGCTGGTCATGCCAAAGAGGCGCGGCAGGGAAGGGCCGTAAATATCGGCATCGAGCAAGCCAACTTTCAGGCCAAGTTTGGAGAGCGCAATGGCGAGGTTGGCAGAAGTGGTGGATTTCCCGACACCGCCTTTGCCCGAAGCCACGGCGAGAATAGATTTGATGCCGGGAATGGCCGCGGAATCAGGGCGCATATCAGGGCCAACCGGGCGCTCCTTGCGCTGCTTGAGCTTGGGAACTTCCGGTGCGGCAGGGGCTTCGGCCTCAGCGGTCAGGGCAATGAGCGCGGTTTCAACGCCTTCAAGCCCGAGCACCGTGCGCTCGGCGGCTTGTTGCAGGGCGGTCGGGTCACCATGCAGGGCTTTGGGTACAGTGATTGAAAATACGACTTTGCCGCCATCAATAATAATATCCGAAACCAGCCCATCAGATACGATGTCTTCTTTCAGACCCGGCGCGGTGACGCTGACAAGCGCCTTGAGAATTTGTTCTTTGGTAGCCATTTGCATTCCCCGTTATCCGCTCAGGTGTAATACCTGAGCAATTCCGTCATATTATAAAATGCTAATATATCGGGAATCAAGGGGAAGCGAAAAATGGGCGGAAATGCCGCGCTCGGGGTTAGTGCGCGGTTAAGCTCACAATATCAGCATCACTGGTTGGCAGGCCATAATAGGAATTGCCAATCTGAATGCCAAAGCCGAGGTCTGTGAGAAATTTGATTTCACGGATGTTGATATCGCCGCGGCGGGCGTCAAATTCGGTGGTGAAAATGCGCACAGCGGGATAGCTGCAATCCCCCACAACCAGCGGCGCACTCTCGTAGGCACGCCAGCCGAAATTGGAAGTCGTATCGCGATAATCGTTGCTCAAGGATTGCATAGCGCCGCCGGAGTCGCCCACCGCGAAGCTGCCGATGCTTTCAACACCCTGATCATAGCTGATGGTAGATTTTTCCAGCGCATCCCAGCGGCCTTTTTCATGAAGCACGCGGCGGGTTTCAAAAATACCGGCGTGAGATTCAAAGAATATGGTTTCCTGATAATAGCTGTCATTGTCGCTATAGGCATTCAGGAGCGTACCGTTTTCGGTTCGTGAAATATGGGAAACATTGCCGCTGCCAAACTCAACGGTAATTTCGCCATCAAGGGCGCTGTCGGTCAAGCATTGGGCGCTGGCAAGAACGGGGCTCAAAAAAAGTAGGGCGGCGGTAATACGAAGCATGAAAGACTCCCTTGAATTGCAATAGGAGCAACATAGGCCCAAAGCGGACTTCAGTTCAATGCTTTCTGTTGCGGCCTATCAAAATGATATAGAGACTCGGCAGCACAAAAAGATCAAACAGGAACGCGATGAAAATTGTCGCTGCTGTCAGAAAGCCGAGCTGCTGGTTGACCGCAAAGCCGCTGAACATAAGCAACGCAAAGCCAAAGCCCAGCGTTGAAGTGGTTGTCAGCACCCCGGGGAACACGTTTTGCAGCACCCTCTGCACGCCACGGTCGGTTTGCTTTTTGCGGCCTCGGTTGAGCGCATAAAGGATGTGAATGGTATCATCCACCACGATCCCGAAAGTGAGCGCTGCGATAATCGAGGCGGCCATGCCGACCTCCCCATTTATCCAAACCCAAAGCCCGAGCGCCGCCATAGAGGGCATGAAGTTCGGGAAGATGCTGAGTAGAGCCAGCGGAAGTGAGCGCAGAAAAACCCCGATCAGGATTGAAACAACAATCATGGCAACGCCGGAGCCCACCAGCATTGACTGCGTATTTACCATTGACAGGTAAGATGACATCACGTTCACGCCAGAGACAGCCGCGCGATCTCCGGTAAAGCCCGCCTTCTGGGCGATCTCCTCAACGGTTTCGGCGAGGTAGCGCACATTGGCCGAGCTCTGCCGCTCGACAAGCAGGCTCATGCGGAGCTCGCGAAAATCAGCGGCAAAGGTGGCGTTGCCAAAATCTTCGGTCACGTAATAGTTCGACCGCACGCAAAAGTTCAGCATCTTTTCGGGTACGTCCGCGAGCGCCCCTTCATAGGGCGGGGAGCGGTGGTCCAGACAGTTTTGCACAATCGGCAGAGGGTTGTTGATATCTACAACTTGATCGAGCGCCTGTATCTCGTTAACCAACTCCTCGAGCGCCTGAAACCCTTCCGGGGTCAGGAGTTCACCTTCGTCATACCGCAACACCAGATCCATGGTTTGGGACCATCCCATACTATCGGCTATTGTGTTGATGTTCTGGCGCAGGGGGTGGTCGTCGGCAAAGAAACGGATGAACTGGTCGTCAAAAGTGGTGCGCACCAGCCCGACAACCGCAAGAATAGAAGCCAGCCCGACAACCGTGCTCCACAGCCGCGGCCCCTTGGCCCAGGTTTTGGTAAGGGTCCGCGAGAGGCGGCGCATGCTTTCATCGCGAACCTCCATGCTGCCGCACCCGAAAGACAGAATAACCGGCGCTACAAACAAGACGAGAAACAACGAGAAAATCAACCCGATGGCCACAAGGTTGCCCATGGCCTGAAAGGCGGGCGCGTCGGCCCAGTTAAGAGATAAAAAACCCACAGCCGTGGTGGCGTGGGCGAGAATGACCGGAACTGCCAGTTTGCGAAAACTGGCCAGAATGAGCGCGTCCCGCTTTTGGAATTTGAGGTTACGTTGCCGCTGGCCGATCGAATGGATGATGTGGATGAGCGAAGCGACGGTCAGCGTCATGATAATTGAAAAAGACGACACCGCCGCTGTTGCAAACACATGCCCGCTCCATCCGGCAAGCCCGGTGGTGAGTAAAACCGACATAATGCCTGTGCCAAGGGCCGCCCCTGCAATCCGCAGGTTTTTAAACGCTATCAGGAGAATGACAAAGTTTACAACGAGGGTAAGGGGAAACAGGAACTTTCGGTCAAATGTCAGCCCGTCCCGCAGCGCTTCCCCCATGGAAACCGAGCCGGTAAAGGCTACTTTTACATTCGGGAAATCGGCCCGCATTTGGTTGGCCAGCGCCTGCTGCTCGGCATAGGCTGTTTGCAGCCCGCTATCGCTTTGATCGACCAAATCAAGCTGGATGGATACAATCGTGGCAGTATGGGCGGCATTAAAGAAAACCTCGCCCAGCGCGGCCCGCTCATCAAGCAGAATGGCGACATCTTCCAGTGAGGTCAGGTCCAGCGGGTATCCCATGGCGGGGAGCAGGCTGGAAACACTGGTGAAGCCGGTCATGTCGGTGATCGCGAGGTCATCGTCGGGGTTATCGAGGCGCGTAAAAAGCGTGCGTTCCGCTTCCAGCAGGTGCAAGCGGTCCTCACCGGTTTCAACGGCCAGCACCATCAGGGTCTGGTTGGTTTCCCCAAAGGTTTCGTTTTGGCGCTCAAGCTTTTGGCGATGGGTGTTGCCCGGGCCAAATAGCAAGAAAGGATCATTCGAGGTTTTGATATCCAGCGCGCCGGAACCGACAACCGCAACCAGAATCGCCGTGCTGATCAAGATCAGTTTTTGACGGGCAAAGATGGCGCGCTGCAAACGGAAGATGCCGCGTAATATCAAAAACCAAACGCCCACCTTCACTCCTGTTGCAAATTCGCTGATCTTGATTACGCAATCCCGCAGCCCGTTGGAAGTGCTTTTTGACCAATTGGCCCAAATTCGGGATAATGTGAGAATCTTGCCATAATTTCGGGGCGAGATCGCACAATCGAGCAACTATTGGTTGCGTATCTGCCGTTAATCATTTCACTTTGTTTCAAACCTTGAGCGAGGGGAAGGGATCTGAAAAGCATTTGGCACATAAGTAGAATTCAGAAACCATAAAGATTCGTGGAAATTTGGGAGTCACCGCTTGACGCGCTGGCGAAAGCTGCTAGGAAGCACTTGGCCCTATGGTGTGGCAGAATGCCCCGCTGTAAACTAATCTAGCTTTGGCGCAATGGCGTCGCAAATGAAGAGTCCGGCCATGGTTTCACGCGTTATTCCCGTAAATACCTTCGATTTGGTGATCTTTGGGGCCACCGGCGATTTGTCTCGTCGCAAACTTCTGCCCGCCCTGTTTCGCCGGATGCTTGACGGGCAAATGCCAAAAGAGGCGCGGGTTGTTGGCGTGGCCCGCAGCTCGATGAGCAGCTCTGATTTCCAGCAATTTGTGTGTGACGCACTTGAGGAGTTCGAGCCGGAGGCCAAAAACCATCCGGATGTACTTCAGGAGTTTCTGGCGGCATTGGATTATCTGGTTGTAGATGTCAAAGGGGATGACGGCTGGGAAGAGCTAAAAGGCAAACTACGTTCGGATACGGTGCGGGCGTTTTATCTGTCTGTTGGTCCCGCCCTGTTTGGCGAGATCGCATCAAGGCTGCACCAGCACGGGATCGCCAGCCCCGATAGCCGGATTGTGGTCGAAAAACCGCTGGGGCACGATCTCGAGTCGGCCATAGCGCTCAACACCCAGCTTGGCGCCTGTTTTGACGAGCATCAGGTTTACCGGATTGACCACTATCTTGGCAAAGAAACTGTGCAAAACCTGATGGCGATCCGCTTTGCCAACGCGCTTTTTGAGCCGCTCTGGAACTGCCAGCACATTGACCATGTGCAAATAACGGTTGCCGAGAGCATAAGCGTGGAGGGCCGTGGCGGGTATTATGATAAATCAGGCGCGCTGCGTGATATGGTGCAAAACCATATGATGCAGCTTTTATGCCTGACGGCGATGGAGCCACCGGCCAAGTTCAACGCGGATTTTGTTCGGGATGAAAAGCTGAAAGTCATTCGGGCGCTTGAACCTCTGCGTGTCGAAAACACGGTGCGGGGGCAGTATCGCAACGGCCGCGATACCGCGTCCTATATTGAACATGCGGAGAACCCCGAGAGTAAGACCGAGAGTTTTGTGGCTCTCAAGGTCGATATCGAAAACTGGCGCTGGGCCGGTACGCCGTTTTACTTGCGCACGGGCAAGCGTTTGCGCGCCCGGATGTCGGAAATTGTCGTTGTTTTCAAAGCCCCGCCCCATGCTATTTTTCCGGATATGGAGCAAATGGGCAGCAATGAACTGGTGATCCGTCTGCAACCGGATGAAGGTATAACCCTAAGTATGACCATCAAAGAGCCGGGGCCGGGCGGCATGCGCCTGAAAGAAGTTCCGCTCGATATGAGCTTTGCCGAGGCCTTGGGGGAAGGGCACAATGCACCCGATGCCTATGAACGCCTGATAATGGATGTGATCCGCGGGGACCAAACCCTGTTTATGCGCGGGGACGAGTTGGAAGAAGCCTGGGCATGGGTTGACCCGATTATTGCAAAATGGGCGGAAAGCTCAGCACGGCCCAAGCCCTATGACGCCGGCAGTTCCGGGCCCGAAGATGCCCTGGCGCTGCTCCACAAAGATGGCCGAAAGTGGCGGGGGATCAAAAGCTGATGCCCGATATTATGCAATACCCTGACCGCGCTGTGCTGGCGGAGGATTTGGCGGAGCTGGTTGCCGAGCAATTGAATGACGCGGTTTCAGCGCGAGGCAAAGCCAGCCTCGCCGTACCGGGTGGCAACACGCCGGGGCCTTTCCTGAAGGCGCTTTCCGCGCAGGATGTGGATTGGGCAAAAGTCAGCGTCATGCTGACCGACGAGCGCTTTGTGAATGAGACCTCACCGCGCTCGAATACACGACTATTGCGCGAGACCCTGTTACAGGGAAAGGCCGGGGCAGCAACGCTGGTGCCGCTGGTCGCGCCAGCCAAGCAGCCCGAAGAGGTGTTGGACTCGCTGATCGCAGGCTTAAACCCTGAATTGCCCTTGGATGTAGTTGTGCTCGGCATGGGCGCGGATATGCACACCGCCAGCCTGTTCCCCGGCGCGGACCGGCTGCCGGAAGCACTGGCGGATACGGCTCCAAGCCTGTTGCCGATGCGGGCCGAAGGTGCGGAGGAGCCTCGTATTACTATGACGGCACCGGTACTGAGAGCGGCAGGTGCGGTGCATTTATTAATCGCGGGGGAAGACAAAATTGCAGCGCTGGAACAGGCGCTATTGGAGGGCCCCGAGGCCGAGGCTCCGGTGCGGGTTATTCTGGCCTTGCCAAGAACCGAAATACATTATGCGGAGTAAAGCATGGCTTTAAACGATACAATTTTGCGCGTGACCGAGCGCATCGAAAGCCGCTCGGAAACCCTGCGCGCGGGCTATCTGGCACGCTGCGAGCGGGCCGCTGACGCTGGCGTTAGACGCGCCCATCTGACCTGTGGCAACCAGGCCCATGCATTTGCGGCAGCGGGTGAGGACCAAGACCCGCTGGTGAGCGGGCAGGGCGGCAACCTCGGCATTGTGACCGCGTATAACGATATGCTTTCCGCCCACCAGCCGTTTGAGCGCTATCCGGAGCTGATAAGGCAGGCCGCTCGCGCTAGCGGTGGCACGGCGCAAGTGGCCGGTGGCGTGCCCGCCATGTGTGACGGGGTCACGCAAGGGCAGCCCGGCATGGAGCTTTCGCTTTTTTCGCGGGATTTGATTGCGATGAGCGCCGGGGTGGCGCTTTCGCACAATGTTTTTGATAGCAGCGTTTATCTGGGCGTTTGTGACAAGATCGTGCCGGGGCTGGTGATTGCGGCGGCCACATTTGGTCATTTGCCAGCGGTGTTTTTGCCAGCGGGGCCGATGACCTCGGGCCTGCCCAATGACGAAAAAGCACGAGTGCGCCAAGAGTTTGCCGAGGGCAAAGCTGACCGCGCCGACCTAATGGCCGCCGAGATCGCCAGTTACCATGGCCCCGGCACTTGTACTTTTTATGGCACAGCCAACACCAACCAGATGTTGATGGAATTTATGGGGCTGCACTTGCCCGGCGCGTCTTTCATCAGCCCCAACACGCCGCTGCGCGATGCCTTGACCATTGCGGGTGCCAAGCGGGCCTTGGCCATTTCGGCAATAGGGAATGAATATACACCTGCGGCAGAAGTTCTGGATGCCAAAGCTTTTGTGAACGGGATCGTCGGGCTGAATGCAACCGGTGGTTCGACCAACCTGCTGATCCATCTGCTGGCCATGGCTCGCGCGGCCGGGATTGTGCTGGATTGGGAAGATATCGCCGATATCTCTGACGCCGTGCCGTTGATCGCACGCGTTTACCCCAATGGTCTGGCGGACGTGAACCACTTTCATGCCGCTGGCGGGCTTGGCTACATGATTGGTGAATTGCTAGGTGCCGGAATGCTGCACCCCGATACCAAAACCGTAGTTGGTGAAGGGCTGGAGGCCTATACCCGTGAGCCTAAACTGCGCGATGGCGAAGTTGTTTACGAGGGCGGCGCAAGGACGAGCGAGAATGACAAAATCCTGAAACCGGTGAGCGATCCGTTTCAGAAAACCGGTGGGGTCAAGCGGCTGAAAGGCAACCTTGGTAGCGCAGTAATGAAGGTTTCGGCTGTTGAGCCATCAAGGCATATCATTGAAGCCCCTGCGCGGGTCTTTCAGGATCAGGAGGCGGTGAAAGCAGCCTTTAAGGACGGATCACTGGATGGAGACGCCGTTGTCGTGGTGCGCTTTCAGGGGCCAAAGGCCAACGGGATGCCGGAATTGCATTCTCTGACACCAGTGCTCGGCATTTTGCAGGGGCGCGGGCACAAGGTGGCACTGGTGACCGATGGCCGGATGTCGGGCGCTTCGGGTAAGGTGCCATCCGCGATTCATGTATCGCCCGAAGCGGTGGATGGCGGGGCAATCGCCCAGCTGCAAGATGGCGATATCGTGCGCGTGGATGCGGTGGCCGGTACACTGGACATATTGGATGCCGCAGTTCTAAAGCGCGAACCTGTAAAGGCTGACCTTTCTGCCAATGGTCACGGCACGGGCCGAGAGATGTTTGAAGTGTTCCGTCGATTTGTGGGCTCCGCTGAAACCGGAGCCAGTGTGATATGATCGAGACAATTGAAGAGCTTGAGGCGCTTTACGGCACGCCCCAAGCGGCCTCGCAAGTTAAGGTCGCCACCCAAATCACGCCAAGCTACAAGGCGCTGATCGAGGCTGCGCCCTTTGTGGCACTGGCCACGGTAGGGCCGGAAGGCACCGACTGCACGCCGCGTGGCGATCAAGGGCAAGTGGTGTTTATCGAGGACAAGCACACGCTGGCCCTGCCTGACTGGCGCGGGAATGACCGGCTGGACACTCTGCGCAATGTGGTGCGCGATGGTCGCGTCTCGCTGATGTTTATGGTGCCCGGATCAACGATGATTGTGCGGGTAAATGGCCGTGCCAAAATTAGCGCCGCTGCCGATAAGATCGCGCAATATGGCAAGGCGGGTAAGCTGCCGCGCACAGTGATGCTGATAAAGATCGAAGAGCTTTACTTCCAATGCGCCCGCGCCGTGATACGGGCCGACCTTTGGAACACATCCAACACGCCAAGCCTGCCCACAGCTGGCGATATTCTCCACGAGATGACCTCGGGGGAATTTGAAGGCAAAGATTATGATAAATCATGGCCCGCACGGGCCGCAAAAACTTTATGGTGACTCAATGAGCATTACCCCCCAAGACGCCTGCAAACGCAACCGCGAAACCTGTGAACTGGCCCCGATTGTGCCGGTACTGGTGGTTGACGATGCCGCCTCGGCGCGGCCTTTGGCCGAGGCCCTGGTGGCTGGCGGTTTGCCCGCGTTGGAAGTGACCCTGCGCACACCCGCAGCTCTTGAAGTGATAGCCGAAATGGCCAAGGTTAAGAGTGGCGTGGTGGGTGCCGGCACGCTGGTCTCCCCGCAAGATGTTCAAAACGCCGTGGATGCAGGGGCTCAATTTGGGGTTTCCCCCGGGGCAACTGATGAGTTGATTGCGGCGTGCGAAGCGCTCGGCTTGCCGCTTTTGGCGGGCGCGGCCACGGCCACGGAAGCCATGCAAATGCTGGCGCGTGGCTATGACCTGCTCAAGTTTTTCCCCGCTGAGGTCTCGGGTGGTGCACCCGCGCTCAAAGCCATTGGCGCACCGCTGCCGCAGATCTCGTTTTGCCCTACGGGCGGAGTGAGCCTCGCCAATGCCGACGACTATTTAGGCCTTTCCAATGTAATTTGCGCTGGCGGCTCTTGGGTGGCACCCAAAGCGCTGGTGGCAGAGCAGGATTGGAGCGGCATAGAAGCGCTGGCCCGCGATGCCAGCCAGTTAGGGAAATAAGATGGATACGATCTGGCGGATGTTACGGTCAAACCGTGCAGCGAGCGAAGACCGCTCGATCCTGTCACTTTTTGACGATCCGCAGCGTTTTGGGGAATTCAGCCTGTCGGTTGACGATATGCTGCTGGACTATGCCAAGACCTCCATTGATTCCGAGGCGCGGCGCCTGCTGGTGCAATTGGCCGAAGAAGCGGGGCTTGAGCCGCGTCGCACGGCGATGTTTTCGGGTGAGAAGATCAACACCACGGAAGACCGCGCGGTGCTACATACGGCGCTTCGCAATCAGGGCGAAGCCCCCGTTTATTGCGACGGGGTTGATGTTATGCCCGAGGTGCGCAGCACGCTGTCGCGCATGGCAGAATTTTCTGAGGCTTTGCGCAACGGGCAGATTAAAGCGGCAGATGGCGGGCCAATCACTGAAGTCATCAGCATTGGCATTGGCGGCTCCGATCTTGGCCCGGCAATGGGCGTGAAGGCGCTGGGCACCTACCATGACGGGCCAAAGGTGCGTTTTGTTTCCAACATTGACGGCGCCCATATTGCCGAAGCCATGAGGTGGTCCGACCCCGCCCGCACGCTTGTCGTCGTTGCTTCCAAGACGTTTACCACCATCGAAACGATGACCAACGCCGAAACCGCTCGAAACTGGCTCGGCCCGGCAGCGGCCAGTCAAATGGTTGCGATTTCCTCCGCGCTCGACAAAACTTCGGCCTTTGGTATCCCTGCCGAGCGGGTGTTTGGCTTTGCCGATTGGGTGGGTGGGCGTTACTCGATGTGGGGCCCGATCGGCCTGCCGCTTATGCTGGCAATCGGGCCGGAACGCTTCGAGGAATTTCTCAAAGGCGGCTATGCGATGGACACGCATTTCCGCAACGCGCCGCTCGTTGAAAACATGCCCGTGATGCTGGCGCTTACCGGTATCTGGCATCGCAACATTTGTGATTACGGGACCCGCGCTGTCTTGCCCTATGACCAGCGCCTTTCGCGCTTGCCGTCCTATCTGCAACAGCTCGATATGGAAAGTAACGGCAAATCTGTCATGCTTGACGAACAGCCCGTTAGCCAGCCCACGGGTCCAATCGTTTGGGGGCAGGCTGGCACCAACGGCCAACATGCGTTTTATCAGCTTCTGCATCAGGGTACCAATGTGGTCCCGTGTGAATTTATGATTGCAGCAGAGGGGCATGAGCCAGAACTGGCTCATCAACACGAGCTACTCAAGGCCAATTGTCTGGCGCAGTCCGAGGCGTTGATGCGGGGACGGGTCAGCAAAAACCTGAGACCCTGCCGCGCGTTTCCCGGCAACCGGCCTTCGGTTACGCTGGCATACCCCAAGCTAACACCTTTTGTTCTGGGCCAGCTAATCGCGCTCTACGAACATCGTGTGTTTGTAGAAGGTGTGATCTGGGGGATCAACTCGTTTGACCAGTGGGGCGTGGAACTGGGCAAAGAAATGGCCACAGCCCTTGTGCCTCTGGTGCAGGGCGCCGACGCGAGTGAAAAAGATGGTTCGACCCAAGGGTTGCTCAAGGCGCTGAATGCCGGCTGAATTCACGTATTCACCACCGGCTGGTCCGCTGGAAATCCTGCATGAGGATACCGACCTCCTCGTGTTGGACAAACCCTCGGGTTTGCTCTCGGTTCCCGGTAAGGCGGCCGAACATGCCGATTGCCTCGAAACCCGCGTGAAATCCGCTTTCTCCGATGCGCTCTTGGTGCACCGGTTGGATATGGACACCTCGGGCGTAATGATCTTTGCGCGCAATAAAGCCGCCCAGCGCCATTTGGGCTTGCAGTTCGAGCGGAGGCACACTGCCAAAACCTATGAGGCTTTGGTCTGGGGCCAGCCTGCCGATAGTGGCGAGGTGGACTTGCCGCTGATCACCGACTGGCCCAACCGCCCTTTGCAGAAAGTTTGTTTTGAGAGCGGGAAAGCCTCTCATACCAAGTGGGAGGTCATCAGCCGCGAAGCCAACCACGCCCGGGTTCGGCTCAGGCCAACCACAGGCCGGAGCCACCAGCTTCGGGTGCATATGCTGGCCATTGGCCACCCGATACTGGGGGACAGGTTTTATGCGAAAGCAGAGGCCTTGGCTGCTTCCTCTCGCCTATGCCTGCATGCGCTCACTCTGGAGGTCTATCATCCAAACGGTGGCGAGCGCATGGTTTTTCATGCACCCTGTCCGTTTTGAGGCTACTCTGAAGCTGGTGCTTCGACCTCTTCCTCCGCCATCTCCTCTTCCGGGTCGCCCATCATTGATTGCAATGCGCTTTTGAGCTCTTCGGTAGAGCCCGCGCTCACAAAAATCCCACCGGTTTGCGCGGCCAAATATTCCAGTTCCGCCTGCTCTCCGGCATCAACCAAGTCAAACGCGATCACATGGGCTGTGAAGTCAAGACTGGTGCGCCCAAGTTCGTCAGCCGTGGCGGCAAGGTCTCCATCACAACTCTCAACCCCATCAGTTACCAGCACAATCCGTCCCGAGCGGGTCGGGTATTGCATAAGCTGGGCCGCTTCGATGACGGCCGCTACAAGCGGGGTGCGCCCGTTCGGAACCAACCCGTTGATCGCTTCCGAAAAACTGGCTGCGTCCAAAGGCCCAACCGGCAATGGCTAGATTTTTGAACATGGGTTTTGGTTTCCTGAAGGGAAATTCTCTTGTATCCGCGACCTAACGCGCTGCATCTGGTTGTTAAATTCACGTGTTCGAACGTTTTGGTGAATGATTGTTACCCTTGCCGCCTCCGGCACCTTCGCCTACATAAGCAGAGCAACAACCGGAGCCCTCCTTATGCCCCTCTTCCGAATTCTCGGCATTTCGGCCATGATCTTTCTGATCGACCGTTTCGTGAAGATCTGGGTGGTCGAGTGGCTGGATCTGCGCAACATTTATAGGATTGATGTATGGCCGCCCTATCTGAACCTGCGCATGGCGTGGAATGAGGGGATCAATTTTGGCTTGTTCGGCTCGGGCAGCGATGTCACGAAATGGATCCTTGTTGGCTTGGGGTTGATTATCTCGTTGGTGTTACTGGTCTGGTTCCGTAAAGCCCGCAGTTTTTGGCTGCAATTGTCGGTCGGAATGGTGGTTGGTGGGGCGCTGGGCAATATTTTTGACCGCCTAACCTATGGCGCGGTGGCAGACTTCCTGAATATGAGCTGTTGCGGAATCAACAACCCCTATGCCTTTAATGTGGCGGATATGTCTATTTTCTTTGGTGTTGTTGGGCTGGTCCTGCTGGATGGCAAAAAAGGTCGGAAGAGACGCAAGCGCTAAACCGCCGACAATTTGCGCGGAAATACGATCATTCCTGTTCACGCTTTCGTTTCGGCGGTTGATGTTGCGGCACGCCCGGTTATTTTAAGAGCCAGATTATCTGGGAGACAAAACATGCGCAAAATTCTGGGGCTGGCGGTCTTGGCCATGGCATGGGTGCCAAACGTGTGGGCACAGCAGGTGCCGGTCACAAGCTACCGCTTGGAAAACGGAATGGATGTGGTGGTGATCGAAGACCACCGCGCGCCGATTGTGACCCATATGGTCTGGTATCGTGTTGGCGCTGCCGATGAGCCGGTGGGCAAATCCGGCATCGCGCACTTTCTGGAACACTTGATGTTCAAAGGGACGGAGGCCGTGCCGGACGGCATATTCTCGGAAGTGATCGAAGCCAATGGCGGCGAGGACAACGCTTTTACCTCGCAGGATTACACTGCTTATTACCAACAGGTTGCCGCAGACCGCTTGCCGCTCATGATGGAAATGGAAGCCGACCGGATGCGCGGGCTTATTCTGGATGATGCGGCCATGTTGACAGAGCGTGATGTCGTGCTGGAAGAACGGGCCTTGCGCACCGACAGTGACCCTGGGTCGCTGTTTTCGGAGCAACGCAACGCTGCGCAATTTCTGAACCATCCTTATGGCACACCGATCATCGGCTGGCCTGACGAGGTTGACGCCCTGACCCTGCAGGATGCGCTTGATTTCTACGCGCTTTTCTACGCCCCCAATAATGCCATTCTTGTGGTGGCGGGCGATGTAGAGCCAGCTGATGTGTTTGCGCTCGCCAAGCAGTATTACGGCCCGGTTGTACCCTCTGATGGCATTGGCAAGCGGGTCCGCCCGCAGGAACCCCCGCAACGGGCAGAGCGGCGGATTATATTTCGGGACCCGCGCGTAGCAACACCCTATGTGATGCGCACCTATCTGGCCCCCAACCGACAGCCGGGCGCGCAAGCTCAAGCCGCGGCGCTAACCTTGTTGGCAGATGTGCTTGGTGGTGGCGGCATTACCTCGCTCTTGGGCCAAAGGCTACAAATCGAGGAAGAGATCGCGCTTGCATCCGGCGCGTTTTACAGCGGGCTTTCCTATGATCCTGACACCTTTGGCATGTATGTTGTGCCCACTCCCGAAGTTTCGCTGGAGGAGGCCGAAACCCGCCTCGATGCAACGCTGGAATACCTGCTCGAAAACGGGGTTGATCCTGATAGGCTGGCGCGTAGCAAGGCAACTTTGTTGGCCGACGAGACTTACGCGATGGATAGCCAAATGGGCCTGACACGGCGCTACGGCGCAGCCCTGACCTCGGGGCTGACCGTGGAAGATGTGCAGGCTTGGCCGGACATCTTGCAAGCCGTTACCGAAGACGACATTCTTGCAGCGGCAAGGGATTTGTTGAACATCCGCCAATCGGTGACCGGTTATCTGAAGGGCGAAGAGGAGGCCAGCCAATGATCCGTATTCTTGTGACCGTTTCGGCATTTCTGATGGCCGCATTGCCTCTAAAAGCCGCGACTGAAATTGTGGAAGTCACCTCTCCAGAGGGAATTACCGCTTGGCTCGTGCAGGAGGAAAGCATCCCGATGGTAGCCGTGCAACTCAGCTTCCAAAACGGGGCCGCGCAGGACCCGCTGGACAAGCTTGGGGCCACAAACCTAATGGTCGGCTTGCTAGAAGAGGGCGCGGGTGCGCTCGATGCCACCGCATTTGCCGAAGCGAGTGACGAAATCGGCGCCCGCTTCCGGTTCAGCGCCGGAAGGGACACGATCAACATCAGCGCTTCCATGCTAACCACCAATCTTGACGAGAGTGTTGCTCTGTTGCGGTTGGCGCTCACAGAGCCAAGCTTTGAACAGGTTGCCTTTGAGCGGGTGCGAGAGCAGGTAAACGCCTCTCTCCGGTCAGACGAAACCGACCCGCAGTCGATTGCTGGCAACGCTTTCAGGGCGATGTCCTTCCCGGACCATCCCTATGGCCGCCCGGTTGATGGCACCTTGGAAACGATGGCCGCGCTCACAACCGCAGACATGTTTGAAGCCCACCGGTTGGCTTTGGGGCGCAACAATGTCTTTATCGGTGTGGTCGGGGATATCACCCCCGAGGCCCTTGGCACCCTGCTCGATGATCTGCTCGGTGATCTGCCTGATGACCTGTCCGACAATATTTCAGGCATAGAACCGGTGCTGGAAGCGGGCCTTACCGCCATTGATTTTGCAACCCCGCAATCGGTGATTGTCTTTTCACAACCCGGGCTCAAGCGGGACCACCCGGATTATCTGACCGCCTTTGTGCTCAACCACATAATGGGCGGGCGCTCCTCCACCGCGCGGCTCAATGTCGAGGTGCGGGAGCAACGCGGGCTTACCTACGGGATCTCCAGCTTGCTGCTGCCTTACCGTCACTCGGCCATATATATGGGCCAGTTCAGCAGCGGCAATGAAACCGCCGCCGAGGCCGTTGCGATTGTGCAAAGCGAATGGGCCAAAATGGCGCAAAACGGGGTGACCGCTGAAGAGCTGGAAATCGCGCAGCGCTACCTGACCGGAGCCTACCCGCTGCGCTTTGACGGCAACGCCAAAATTGCGGGTATATTGGCTGGCTTGCAAATCGCCAAGCTGCCGATCACCTATATTGCCGAGCGCAATGATCTGGTCAACGCAGTGACGTTGGAAGAGATCAACCGCGTCGCGTCCGAGCTATTCCAGCCTGACAAGCTTCGCTTTGTCATTGTCGGCCAGCCGGTTGGGCTGCCAGCGGAATAATCTGTTAGGCTAGCGCTTGGGTTGTCGCTTTCAGAATCACGGAAAGCTATGCTATGTATTGTGGTATGAACGCTCAAAACCCCAATATCATGCGTGACCGCAAGCCGATCAGGCAGTTGGACGATGCCGCCGCCAACCGGATCGCCGCTGGCGAGGTTGTGGAGCGCCCGGCTTCCGCGATTAAGGAGCTGGTCGAAAACGCGCTCGATGCACAGGCGCGGCGTGTCGAGGTCTCTTACGTGGATGGCGGCAAGAGCCTGATACGGGTGGTGGACGATGGCACCGGCATTCCGGAGGGAGAGCTTGGCTTGGCCTTGTCGCGCCATGCCACCTCCAAAATTGATGGCACCGACCTGCTCAATATCCACTCCTTTGGTTTTCGTGGTGAGGCTTTACCTTCGCTCGGCGCCGTTGGCCGGCTCGGGATTACCTCTCGGTTTGCTGGCGCAGCTTCGGCGTTTCAGATTAAGGTGACAGATGGCCAGATGGCTGAGGTCGAACCCGCTGCGGGGCCCCAAGGCACCCGCGTTGAATTGCGGGGGCTGTTTCATGCCACTCCAGCCCGGCTCAAATTTTTGCGCAGTGCGGTGGCAGAAGCACGCGCGATAGGTGACGTGGTAAAGCGCCTTGCGATGGCCGCGCCCGGTGTATCGTTTATCTTACGCGATGTGACCGGCGGCGGTGAAGGGCGTATCGTTTTTCGCGCAGATATTGACACACAGGAAGGCCAGCTTCAGGCGCGGTTGCGGCGGATTATGGGGCGGGAATTTATAGAGAATGCGCTGGAGATCGACGCCGAACGCGAGGGAATCCGCTTGAGTGGCTATGCGGCCTTGCCGACCTATTCGCGCGGGGCCGCGGTGGCGCAGTTCTTCTTTGTCAACGGCCGTCCGGTAAAAGACAAGCAGCTCACAGGCGCTTTGCGCGCCGCTTATTCCGATTTCCTGAGCCGGGACCGCCACCCTGCCGCCGTCCTATTTCTGGATTGTGACCCCGAGGCGGTGGATGTCAATGTCCACCCCGCCAAGGCCGAAGTGCGGTTTCGGGAACCGGGCGTGGCGCGGGGTTTGATTGTCTCGGCTCTCAAACATGCGCTCGCCGATGCCGGGCACAGGGCCTCTACAACCGTCAGCGCGGCTACGCTTGGGGCCATGCAGCCAGAGCCGCGCCCCGAGCTACTCTACCAAATGCCGTTGAACCGCGACCGTAGCTTTGCCCCTGCAACAGGATTCGCGGAAAGCAACGGCTGGGAGGCAGGTCGGGTGGAAGAACCGCCGCAAGCGCCCGCTCAAGACGACCTGCCACTGGGAGTGGCCCGCGCGCAGGTGCACGAGAATTATATCATCGCGCAAACCCGGTCCGGCATGGTGATCGTCGACCAGCATGCCGCCCACGAGCGCTTGGTTTACGAGCGGTTAAAGCAGCAATCCGGCGCAAAGGCGGTGCCATCGCAAGCGCTTTTGATTCCTGAAATCGTTGAGCTTCCCGCCGCCGACAGCGCCCGCCTTCTGGAAGCGGCGGAGGATATGCGCGGGCTCGGGCTGGTCTATGAGGCCTTCGGGGAGGGGGCGATCTGCGTGCGCGAAACCCCGGCCATTCTGGGCGAGATCAACGCCGCCAATCTATTGCGAGATGTCGCAGACGAACTTGCTGATCTTGGCCAGAGCCAAACCGTGAAAGACCGGATCGAAGCGGTGCTCAGCCGCATGTCCTGCCATGGTTCCATCCGCTCGGGCCGCCGAATGAGCGCGCCCGAAATGGATGCCCTACTGCGTGAAATGGAGGCCACGCCCCATTCCGGCCAGTGCAACCACGGGCGCCCGACCTACGTGGAGCTCAAGCTCGCCGATATCGAGCGGTTATTCGGGAGGACCTAGCCCAACCCGCCAAGCCCGCGACAAAACGAGCTAATGTTAATCTTGATGGATCACCGAAATGATGGGAAAAGGGCTTTGACCCAAAGGATGCGTTATGACCGACAAACCCATTGCCGACCACCCGCTGCGTTACCCGCTCAACAACGAGCTGCACGCCCGACCCTTCCCCGAGCTTACGGCCCCCTGTCGCGCTGCCTATATCGCCATCAAGCAACCCAGTAACGCTGCCAAGCGTGACCGTTCGCTCGACCGCTCCCACCTGATCGCATTGCTGGATCGCTTTGGTGCCGCCCATCCGGCCCCCGATGCGACCCACCATGCCGTTCAGCTTGGCCGCAGCTTTCTGAAGTGGGAAATGCACTCCGAATTTGTGAGTTATACGCTTTATGCCAAAGGGGTGGAAGACCACCCTTTTGATGGAAAAGCCTTTGATTTGTTTCCGAAAGGCTGGCTGGTGGAAGCCCCGGGTTTGGTCATTTCCTCTGTCCTGATCCGTATGGAAACAGCCGATTTTGCTGATGAGCAGATGCCGGGGCTCAACAAAAATCTGGCCAAATGGTTTGTCTCCGAGAGCCTGACCATGTCTTACGTGGTTGATCGCGAGGCTGTTGTCGCGACCGATTTCCGCATAGATGAATCCGGCCATGTGCGCTTTGCCATTGTGGCCAACGCGGGTGTCAGTCAGCGCCGGTTGGGCCGCATTGCCCAGCGGCTTCTGGAGGCAGAGACCTACATGAACGCCTCGATGCTCGGCTTTCCGGTTGCCCGAGAGGTGACCGATGCAACAGACGAGATGGAAGCTGAGTTGACCGGCATTTATGCCCATCTTTCCGAAGATAAAAGCAAAGATTCAGCCACGCTTGAGGAGCTTCTCGGCTTGGCTGGCCGGATCGAAAACCTCGCCTCCCGAACGGCCTTTCGTTTTGGGGCCACAGAAGCCTATTCCAAGATCGTGGAACAGCGAATCCAGTTGCTGCGTGAAGAGCGGTTTGAAGGGCGGCAGCTGATCTCTGAATTCATGATGCGTCGCTACGAGCCGGCCATGCGCACCTGCTTTTCAGCACAGCAGCGCCTACAGGCTCTTTCCACCCGTACCGAACGCGCTGCCAACCTGCTGCGCACCCGCGTAGACGTTGAAAACGCACAGCAAAACAAGCAGGTACTTGGGCGCATGGATGAGCGCGCCGGATTGCAGCTTCGTTTACAAGAAACCGTCGAGGGGCTCTCGGTGGTGGCGATCAGCTACTATGCCGTGTCATTGCTCGGCTATTTGCTGGCACCCGTGGCCCCGGCCTTGGGGTTGGAGAAATACCAACTGGTGGCGGCGCTCACCCTGCCGGTTGTACTGCTGGTATGGTGGATGGGTAAACGCGTGCGCCGGAAGCTGAGGTAGCAGGGGCGCTGCCCCTCTTTGGCCTGTGGCCAAATTCACCCCGGGATATTGGGGCAATTTGGAATTCGGATACTTGTTATCTTGCTGGTTTGGGTTTATAGGGCCGCTATCGCCGGATTCCCCGGCAGAAGTCACCGCTGACCTTCTTTAAAAATACGGGATATGAAAATGAATCGTGGACTCATTCTTGGCGTTGTCGCCATGGCTGCCATTGTGGTTGCCTCAAATATACTTGTTCAGTTCCTGCTCGGGGACTGGCTGACATGGGGGGCGTTTACCTATCCGTTTGCGTTTCTTGTAACCGATTTGATGAACCGCACCTACGGCCCCGCGCTGGCGCGGAAAGTGGTTTTTGCCGGTTTTGTGGTGGGGGTGATTTGCTCGCTGATCGGCACCCAGATCATTCTGGAATTCGGCCCTGCTGTTAGCTTGCGCATTGCACTTGGCTCCGGTTTTGCCTTCCTTGTGGCGCAACTGACCGACGTCAAAATCTTTGATCGCCTTCGCATCGGTAGCTGGTGGCGCGCGCCGCTGGTATCTTCCTTTATCGGCTCTTCACTCGATACTTTCCTGTTTTTCAGCATTGCCTTTTCGGGCGCGTTTATCTTCCTTGATGCCAGCCAGCCCAACGGATGGGCGCGCGAAGTGATCCCGATGTTTGGCATTGGCCCAGAGGCTCCGCTTTGGGTTAGCCTTGCCGTGGCGGATTTTGCGGTGAAAATGTCACTCGCTTTAGTCGCGCTCGGGCCCTATAGGCGCCTCACCCGAACCCTAGGTCGCGCTGGTTAAATGGGCAAACCCTCCAAATTTGCTGATTGGAGTGCGCTGGCTCTGGCGCCGTGGCGGTGGGTGAAGAGGCGGCAAATAAAACCCGGGGTAAAGTATTGGTTTTTCACAGTCTTTACCCCCAATGCCAAACCATCAAAAGCCCAAAAGCTCTACCTTTTTGACCGTGCACAAGGCCCGTTCCTTATGGCGGAAGGCCGCGAAACTTTTGTCGTTTCAGTTCGGGATAAAGCCATCGGGAGAACCGTATTCGCAACCGGTGAATATGAGCTCGACAAGCTAGAGAAAGTGCGCGGACTTTACCCAAAACCAACCAAGGATATGGTGTTTGTCGATGTTGGAGCCAATATCGGCACAATGTGTATACCTGCGGTCAAGCGTGGCTACTTTGCCAGCGCCATTGCGATAGAGCCCGAGCCTCTGAATAGACGGCTTCTGACAGCCAACATTGCCCTGAACGATCTCTGTGAAAAAACCGATGTGGTTGCTAAAGCGCTCGGGCGCGATGCCGGAAAAGCCGCGCTGCACCTATGTGATCACAATCTCGGGGATCACCGGATGGGCATCGGTTCAGAGAAGGAATCCGGGCGAGCAAAAATCGATGTCGAGGTTGATACGCTGGATGGTGTTATTGCTCCGAAAACCCGTCCCGACGTGTTTTTGTGGATGGATACCCAAGGGTATGAGGGCTTTGTGCTCGCCGGTGGGGCGGAGACGATTGCCCATGCACCGCCACTTGTTATTGAGTTTTGCCCGTATTTAATGCGGCAGAACCGTTCATTTGAGCCCTTGTGGGAAGCGCTTTCAGGCGCGCCCTACGCTTATTTTTATGACCTTGGTGCTGAAAATCCGGTCCGCCAGTCCCTAACCAAAGCCGCATTGGATACCTTGTTTGAAACCTATGAAACCGGCGAAGCCTATACCGATTTGTTTATCACAGGGTCGTTCTGAACCATAGCGAGCGCGCATTTCGTGCCGATTTTGGCCGCCTCACGCCTGCGCGTGCATAATTTATTTGCGTTTAACCAATTTCGCGCTAAGCTCCCTTTATCTGAAACAACGAGAAAGGAGGTGCCGATGTCTATTGGGATATTGGAGAACATGGTTAAGGAATTGCGGGAGATGAAAATCTAGCCGGGCTAACCCACGATAGGTGGCCCGTAACCTGACCACCTCCAAACTCGAGTTTGGGCCGTTCCGATTGATCGGGGCGGCCCTTTCACTTATAGAGGGGCTTCACGCAACGGAGCGCTTTTTATGCAAGACCTAACCCTCGCCCGCCACGGACAAGCCCAGACCGGCGCAAAAGACGAAGCCAGCTACGATAATCTTTCCGACCTTGGCCAACAGCAAGCGCGCTGGCTGGGTGAGCATATTCGCAGTTCACAAGGGTATGACCATGTAGTTTCCGGCGCCCTGAACCGCCAAATCCAGACAGCGCAAAATATCGGGCTGGATGCGCCGCATCACAAAGATGCACGCCTCAACGAGATGGACTATTTCGGACTTGCCGCAAGTTTGGCCAAAACCCATGGCGTGCCGTGGCCAAGCTCGGAACCCGAGTTCATTGCCCATGTGCCCAAAATCCTGACGGCATGGCGGAAAGGGGAAATCTCTGACGATCTGGAAAGCTATGAAGCTTTTTGCCAGCGTATTTCTGCTGCTTTGATGGATGCCACCCAATATGAGGGGCGCGTGCTGCTGGTGACCTCTGCCGGTGTGATCTCGACACTGGTTGCCATGGCGCTGGATCTTGAGGTTTCCGGAAAAAGCAAGATTTTCATGTCGGTGTCCCACACGTCGCTGCACCGGTTTTCTCTGCGCGAAGATGGCATGCATCTGACCCAGTTTGCCGCGACCCCGCACCTAGATCACGCCAACCGCCTGCATGGGGTCACCTACGCCTGATGATCCGCATCAATGAAACCATAACCCTGCAAGACTGGGAGTTGACCGAGAGCTTTGTGCGCTCCTCCGGCCCCGGCGGGCAGAATGTGAACAAGGTTTCAACCGCAGTTGAGCTGCGCTTCGAAGCGGCGCGTTCGCCAAGCTTGCCGCCTGATGCCAAGGCGCGGCTCAAAAAGCTGGCGGGGTGGCGCTGGACCAAAGACGGGGCGATTATCATCACCGCTGAAAAACACCGCACGCAGGCGCGGAACAGGGAGCTGGCCGAAGAAAAACTGCGCGAGCTCGTTCTGCAATCGCTTCATCGCCCCAAACGACGGGTCAAAACCCGCCCGACGCTGGCTTCCAAGCGGCGGCGTCTTGACGCAAAGACCCAGCGCGGGCACGTTAAAAAACTCCGGAGTAAAAACATCAGCGAAAGTTGACCTGTATCAATACAACCAGCCCTCCGATCTGCGTAATGTGTGGCGAAAATGTAAAAGGAGAGTCGCGATGCGCAATACCACACCCACAGACGCTGTAACCGAGGGCGGTTCATCGCCGCTTAGCCGTTTTGAGCAGGGCCAATACCCCTATTCAGACAAAATCAAAAAGGCCGATTACGAAAAGCAAAAGGCGCTGCTGCAGGTTGAGCTTCTCAAAGTGCAGAAGTGGGTTGAGGACACAGGCGCCAAGGTGGTTATCATCTTTGAAGGCCGTGATGCGGCAGGTAAGGGCGGCACCATCAAGCGCTTTATGGAGCACCTGAACCCGCGTGCAGCCCGGGTTGTGGCGCTCAACAAGCCGACGGATCGCGAGCGCAGCCAATGGTATTACCAGCGCTATATCGAGCATTTACCGAGTGCGGGTGAGATGGTTCTGTTTGACCGTAGCTGGTATAACCGCGCCGGCGTCGAGCGGGTTATGGGTTTTTGCAACCCGCAGGAATACCTCGAGTTCATGCGCGAAACACCTGATCTGGAGCGGATGTTGGCCCGTTCCGGCATCCTCCTGTTCAAATACTGGTTCTCGGTCACGCAAGAAGAGCAAAAGCGCCGGTTTGACAGCCGCGAGCATGACCCGCTCAAGCAGTGGAAGCTTTCACCGGTTGATCGCGCCAGCCTCAACAAATGGGATGATTACACGGAAGCCAAAGAAGCGATGTTCTTCTACACAGACACCGCAGATGCGCCGTGGACAATTGTCAAATCCAACGACAAAAAACGGGCACGGTTGAACACCATGCGGCACTTCCTGTCTCAAATTGATTACCCTGACCGGAATATAGAAAATGCGCCGCTGCCTGATCCGAAAATCGTTGGGGCCGCCAGCCATGTGATCGGGGCGGATGAGCACATTCTGGGCAAAACCCTGCACCCGTCTACCCGCTCCAAATAGGCAAGGGCGCACCTGTCGGAGATTTCGTGTGTGGCCTGTGATGACAGGCCCACACCAACCTGCTATCCATAGCCGTTAGCAGTTAGAAGGTGTGCCTATATGAAATATCCTGAGCTTCGAAGAGCCAAAGCCGTTATAGCCGGAGCCTCGGTTTTGCGTGGCTGGGCCAGTTTATTGTTGCTGCTCCCCGTTGTCGCTTGTGGCCAAGTGGGCGATGGCTCGGCACCGCTGGCACCAAACCTGCTCGAAAACCAACCGCTTTCCCGCACCGCCGAACGTGCGCCCCCTTTTGCCCGCCGTGTTGCCCAAAGCGGTGGTGGCGGGATTGGGGGCGGTGTGGCCGGGTTTTTGATCGGCAAGGCGGTCACCGCGACCCTTAACGCCGACGAGCGCGCCCGCTCGCGCATTGGCGAAGTCCCGACCCCGCAAAGCGTTGACCCGGGGCTGATTATTGAAAACATGATCGCGGATCACCTGATTGCCGAATTTGGCGCGCGCCCCAACCTGCGGGATTTTTACGCCGGCTCCGTGCGGGAAACCGCGAGCGCCGAGCGCGGCCCAAAGGTGGCTGGACTTGCGTCAAGGCGCGGGCTGAGTGGCGTGGTAATAGATGTGGTGGCTCTGGAATATTATGCCGATAGCACGGGGCGCAATCTGGGGCTGGTCAACGAAGCGTTTCGCATTGTTGTGAGCGCGCAAATGAACCTCGTAGAAATTTCGACCGGCAGGGTTTTGGCAATGGGCAGCTGCACCGGAAGCCATGAAAACGTGACACCCATCGAGGCCGCAGTCGAAGACGGTGCCCGACTAACCACGCTTTTGGCGCAGAAAGCGGCCGGAGATTGCGCGGCTCAGCTTATCAGGGATTCTTTGTCTTAAGGTTAGAGCGAAGGATGTCCCCAAACAAAGGGCCGGATTTGAATTGCAATTTTAGCGATTCTGTCCAACAGTCAAACCAAACCAATCGGGAGTAAAAAGATGAGAACACGTGCAGCCGTTGCATTCGAGGCTGGCAAGCCGCTCGAAATAGTCGATGTGAACCTAGAGGGCCCAAAGGCCGGTGAGGTTTTGGTGGAAATCAAAGCCACCGGTATTTGCCATACAGATGAATTCACCCGCTCGGGCGCAGATCCGGAGGGCCTGTTTCCGGCAATCCTCGGCCATGAAGGTGCCGGTGTTGTGCTTGAGGTTGGCGAGGGTGTGACCTCGCTTAAACCCGGCGATCATGTGATACCGCTTTACACACCCGAGTGCCGCGAGTGCGAATATTGCCTCAACCCCAAAACCAACCTGTGCCAAAGCATCCGCACGACACAGGGCGCGGGGGTGATGCCTGACGGCACCAGCCGTTTCAGCTTGCTCGATGGCACGCCGATTCTGCACTACATGGGCTGCTCAACCTTCGCCAACCACACAGTACTACCTGAAATCGCGCTCGCCAAAATCCGCAAGGATGCCCCCTTTGACAAGGTTTGTTATATTGGTTGCGGCGTGACCACCGGCATTGGCGCGGTGATCAACACCGCGAAGGCCGAGATTGGCTCAACCGCTATTGTGTTTGGCCTCGGCGGTATTGGCCTGAACGTGGTGCAGGGCTTGCGTTTGGCGGGGGCTGACCAGATTGTCGGCGTTGACCTGAACGACGACAAAGCCGCGATGGCCACCCGTTTTGGAATGACCGATTTTGTAAATCCGTCCAAAGTGAGCGGAGATCTCGTTGGCCACTTGGTTGAGTTAACAGGCGGCGGGGCCGACTATACCTTTGATGCCACCGGTAATACCTCGGTTATGCGCACCGCCCTTGAGAGCGCCCACAAAGGCTGGGGGGAAAGTATCATCATTGGCGTTGCAGGAGCCGGGGAAGAAATCTCGACTCGCCCGTTCCAGCTGGTCACCGGCCGCAGCTGGCGCGGCACCGCTTTTGGCGGCGCGCGTGGGCGCACGGACGTTCCCAAGATTGTGGACTGGTACATGCAAGGAAAGATTGAAATTGACCCAATGATCACCCATAAGTTGAAATTGGAAGATATCAACAAAGGGTTCGATCTGATGCATGAAGGAAAAAGCATTCGGGCAGTTGTGGAGTTTTAATGAAAAATAGCCCGCCACTGCTGGCTGTGCTGATTGACGCAGACAATATTCCTGCCAAGCACGTTGATGCTATATTCACAGAAATAACCGCTTTTGGCGAGCCAAGCGTGCGGCGAATCTACGGAGATTTTTCAAGCCCCTACCTCAAGAAATGGTCTGGCATTCTGGCGGAACACGCCATTGTGCCTGTTCATCAACCAGCTAATACAGTTGGCAAAAATGCTTCTGATATAGCGCTGGTGATCGACGGAATGGATTTACTCCATTCTGAGAGGGTAGACGGCTTCGTCCTGGTGTCATCGGACAGTGATTTCACTCGACTGGCCAGTCGTATCCGTGAGCAAGGCTTGCCAGTTTACGGTATCGGCGAACGGAAAACACCGTCAGCTTTCCGGATGGCCTGCAAGCGTTTCATCTTCATTGAGAATATTGAAAATGCGGCGGATTCGAGCGAAATATCTTCCAAGGCAGAGCCAGACAAAGATGTTCCTCCCAAAGTGAAGGTAGAATCTCCCACGCGGAAGGATGAAAAGGAACATGTGGCGGGAGCGGAGGCTAAGGAACCACCGAGTAAGGCTGTGCCGCTCATTATTGCGGCGATGAGAAGTATCGATTCTGAAGATAGCTGGTATAGCCTTGGACCGGTCGGGCAAAAGTTGATGGCCGACAATCCTGATTTTGATTCACGAACCTACGGGTGCCCCAATCTGAGCACTTTGCTCGAGAAGGCCGGGCAATTCAAAGTGGATCGAAGCGGCACAACAATACGGGTTAGGCGCACCCATACTGGAGGCATGACCTGATGAAAACCCTATCCGAAAACGCAGCTTTTGGCGGCACCCAAGGCGTCTATTCCCACCCGTCCGAAGCCTGCCAGTGTGAGATGACCTTTGCGGTCTACCTCCCTCCGCAAGCCAAAGAGGGGCCGGTGCCGGTGCTTTGGTATCTTTCCGGCCTGACCTGCACCCATGAAAACGCCATGGTGAAAGCCGGTGCGCAGCTTTGGGCCGCCGAGGCGGGCATTGCGCTTATCTTCCCTGACACCTCGCCGCGAGGCGAAGGGGTGGCGGATGACGAGGCTTATGATCTTGGTCAGGGGGCGGGGTTTTATGTGGATGCGACCCAACCCCCTTGGGTGCCGCATTTTAATATGTGGACCTATATCGTTGATGAACTCCCCAAACTGGTGTTTCGCAATTTCGACCTGATGGAAGAAGCACAGGGCGTTACCGGCCATTCCATGGGAGGGCATGGTGCGCTGACCTTGGCCATGAACCGCCCCGCGCAATATGCGTCTGTCTCGGCCTTTGCACCAATCTGTAATCCGACAGGCTCGGATTGGGGGCGCATGCAGCTTTCAGCTTACCTCGGCGAAGATGAAAGCCTTTGGCAGCGTCATGACGCCAGCAAGCTGATGGCCGCGCACGGCTTTCACAGCCCGGTGTTGATAGACCAAGGCAGCAATGACCAGTTCCTCGGCCTGCTCAAGCCAGAAGCGCTCGCGGAAGCCATGGCCGCCAAACGCCAGCCCGGTGCTTTTCGTATGCAGCCGGGCTATGACCATTCCTATTTCTTTGTGGCTAGCTTTATGGAAGACCATATCATGCATCACGCAGAGGTTTTGCACCGCATTTAACGGACTTTCCCCGCTGGAAGGAGAGTGGTATCAGAAGGATATGAAATTTCTGGTTTTTATTCTGGCGAGCTTGGCTCCGATTTCCGCGATCGCGGATACACTGCCGGTGCGGATATCAATTGGTGATGACGTGTTTTTGCCGCAAGGGGAAATTACCCTCCGGCAAAACCTCCGCACAATGTCTACACCGCCTTATGCGGTTTTAATCCCGTCCGAAGACCTCGAGGCTTTTGGCCGGTTTACGGCTGGCGGGGTGGGGCGGTTGATGGAGGTATTTGTCTGTGAAAAGGTCGTCCTGTCTGCGTTTGTGCGGGTTGAAATCAACAACCCTTACATCGCTATCCACAATGCGCCAAAGGGCGGTTTGTTAGATCAATTTACCAAAAGCGGATGCCCATGACTGTGATTTATATCGACGCTGATGCCTGCCCCGTGAAAGATGAAACCCTAAAGGTCGCCGATCGGCACAAGCTACAGGTTTACATTGTTTCTAACGGCGGGATGCGGCCCAACCCGCACCCGTTGGTTGACATAGTGGTCGTGGATGACGGGCCGGATGTGGCCGATATGTGGATTGCGGACCGTATCGGGCGAGGTGATATATGCATCACCGGAGATATCCCGCTGGCGGCCAAATGCCTGGAGAATGGCGGGCGGGCGTTGCGCCATAACGGGGACACTTTTTCCAAAGCCAATATCGGCAACCAACTCGCCATGCGCGACCTGATGAACGATATGCGGGCTGCGGACCCGTTTCATCAGGGGCGCGGCAAGCCGTTTTCAAAGGCGGACCGCTCCAATTTCCTGAATGCGCTGGAGCGTGAGGTGCAGGCGGCCAAACGTGAAAAATGAACTTTCCATAGACTTCACTACGGGCCCGGTGGCGCACCGTTTGCGCTTTGGCGGCGGGCGCGGGCAGGACCTGCCCAAAGCGGTGGGCCTGAAGAAGGGGGCAAACCCACATGTGGTGGATGCCACAGCCGGGCTGGGGCGGGACGCGTTCTTGCTCGCTTCACTTGGTGCAACGGTTACGCTGATCGAGCGCTCCGAACACCTGCACGCGCTGCTGGCTGCCGCGCTTGAAAAAGCGCGGGAAGCGGGTGGTGAAGTGGCCGAGATCGCGGCGCGCATGACCTTGCTCTATGGTGACGCGAAAGTACTGTTGCCCATGCTTGCGCCCGAGGTGGTTTTGGTTGATCCGATGCATCCACCGCGCGGCAATTCGGCGCTCGTGAAGCAGGAAATGCGCCAGTTGCGCGAAATTGTCGGTGAGGATCATGACGCGCTGGCGCTGATGCAGGTGGCGCTTACAACCGCGCAAAAGCGCGTGGTGCTCAAATGGCCGCGCAAGGCTGCCCCTTTGGCTGGTCTGAAAACACCCTCACACCAGATACTGGGTAAATCCACCCGCTATGATGTGTGGATGTGCGGGTAGTGCCAGCACCAGACACCCGTACAGGTGGTAACCACATCAATTTGTCGCTGATATTACAGCGCGTTACCGCGTAAGTGATAGGTTTTCGCCATTATTTGTAACAAAGGAGATTGAATATGGCCGGAATACGCCCGAGTGATTTTGTAATTAAATGCCCACCTGAACTTGCAGATGCCCATTGGCAAAAGAAAAAAGGTAAGGTCGGAAAAATGGTAAAAACCGGCGTGGGTGCTGAGCTCAAGAAGCTTCACGCCATGCTGAAAAAGGTTGATACTTTGGCGCTGGATCCGGCTTCAAACCCGTCAAAATCCATGAAGGAACTTCAGATTAAAGTCGCGGAAGCAAAAAAAGAGTATATGAAATCCATTCCGCCGATCAAAAAGCAGTGCCTTACGATCAAATCTGTTGCTGAAAAGGCTGAAGCCAAGCTCAAAAAAATGCCGCTCGGAAAGGATGCTTCCAAAGCGGCGGCAAGTGTGGCGAAGGCGGCAGACTTTTATAGTGTAACCTGCAAGAGCCTCGATCTGGATTCTTCCGTTGACAAAGTGAAAGCCGACATTGCCAAGAAAAACATGCTGGCGGCCAAGCTGCTAAAATCATCGCTCGCGAAATATATGACCGGAGCGAAGAAATTTTTGTCGGATCCAACCAAGGAATCATGGGGCGAAAATATAAAGCAGCAGGGTCGGAGCGTGTCGAATTCCGTTGCTCAGTTGGCCGAATACCGGGCTGAATTTTGGAACGATTTCGAAAAATTCAAAGGCTTTGATCTCGCGACTCTTAAAATTGATGACGATGACAACTTCGGTAAAAAAACCTCCGCATTGGTTAAGGCCGCGGCCAAGCAGGTGGTTGCAATTGCCAAATTCAAACCCTAATTAGCTGGCGCGAATATCGGCCCATATCGGCATGTGATCCGAAGCTCTTTTGCTGGCCTCACAGGTATGAACACCACTATTGCTAAAGGCAAGGTCGCGGCTTAACGCGATCTTGTCGAGCCCAACCACCGGCCTTGACGACGGGAAGCTGTGCCCGGGCGTATGCAGGTTAAACCGTTCGGAGAGTGCAGTTAAATTTTGGCTGGTCTGGCTCCACTCGTTGAAATCACCCATAATCAGCGTTGGTAGCGCGGATAGGCGCGCCAGATATTCGGTTATATGCTTGACCTGCACCCGCCGGTCACGGCGCATAAGGCTCAGGTGCACACCCACCACGCGCAAACTGGTGCCGGGCAAATCCAGGTCGACCACAACAGCGCCGCGGGGCTCAAGCCCGGGGAGATCAATATTGTGGGTGTCCATCACCTCGGCATCTTGGCGTACCAGCACAGCGTTGCCGTGCCAGCCGATGCTATCCGGCCTCTTGGCCAGCTCCACGATTTTGAGATTGGTGTTTTCAGCCAATAAGTCACGCGGAATACTGCTGGCGCGGCGGCCAAAGCGGCGGTCTACTTCCTGAAGCGCGACAACGTCCGCATCAATGGCAGAAAGCACGGACAGCACCCGCAACGGGTCGCGCCGGTAATCCAGCCCCACGCTTTTCCTGATATTATAGCTTGCAATACGGGTCATTTCACGCTCCTCCGCAAATATATAGGTAATTTGCCGGCATTTGAAAGGCCGCGCCGCTTGCTCCGCCTCTTGGGCTCGCTTATCATTGCCGCGAGGAGCCTCAATAAGATGAAAATTGCGCGACAAAATTTTATCGTTTACCTGATCTGGATTTTTCTGGTTGGCGAAGTTATTTGGTCGCTCTGGCAAGCCCAGTGGAACGGAGCCTTTGTGGCTGCGGTTACCCTTGGCCTCACATTGCTGCCACTTTTGTTCGAAGAACGGCTTGGGGTTAAGCTGCCGATGACCTTCGGGGCGATGGTGGTCGTTTTCCTGTTCGCCACGCTGTTTTTGGGAGAAGTCGGGGGTTTTTACGCGCGCTATTGGTGGTGGGATGTAATCCTGCACAGCGGCGCGGCAGTCGGTTTTGGCCTAATTGGTTTTGTGCTGGTGTTTATGCTTTTCGAGGGAGACCGTTTTGCGGCCCCCCCGTTCTCCTTGGCAATCCTGTCGTTCTGCATTGCCGTTTCCATCGGAACCATATGGGAGATTTTTGAATTTGCTTTGGATGAAACCTTTGGTTTCAACACGCAGAAATCAGGACTGAAGGACACGATGTGGGACCTGATTGTGAATGCAATCGGGGCCAGCATCGGCGGGGCTGCCGGTTATTTCTATTTGCGCAGGTGGTATTTTGGCGGGCTGGCGAAGCTGATCGGGCAATTTATCGAAGCCAATAAGCAGTATTTCCGCAAGCATAAATAGCCCCCTCCCGAATTTCGGAAGGGGGAAATCTGTATTAAAGGCTGGCTTCCAGTGCTGCGAGAATGGCAGCGCCCATTTCGCTGGTTGAGGTCGGTGTGCCACCCTCAGCCTGCATCAAGTCTGCGGTGCGCACCCCGTCAGCTAGCACTTTTTCAACTGCGGCTTCCAGCCGGTCGGCTTCAGCGCCTTCATCAAACGAATAGCGGAGCGCCATCGCAAAGCTGAGAATGCAGGCCGAAGGGTTGGCTTTGCCTTCACCCGAAATATCGGGCGCTGAGCCGTGCACCGGCTCGTACATTGCTTTAGGGCGGCCGTTTTCCATAGGAGCCCCAAGGCTGGCCGAGGGCAACATGCCGAGCGAACCTGTGAGCATCGCGGCCACGTCGGAGAGCAGGTCACCAAACAGGTTATCGGTGACGATCACATCAAACTGTTTTGGGTTGCGCACCAGCTGCATACCGCCGTTATCGGCATACATGTGGCTGAGCTCCACATCGGGGTAATCCGCATCATGAACGGCCTGCACTACCTCACGCCACAAGATGCCGCTTTCCATCACATTGGCTTTTTCCATCGAGCATACGCGGTTGTTGCGTTTGCGGGCCAAATCAAACGCCGCGCGGGCCACGCGGTCAATTTCCGCTTCGGTGTAGCGCTGGGTGTTGATCCCGACCCGTTGGCCGTCTTCTTCAAATATCCCGCGGGGCTCGCCAAAATAGCTGCCCGAGGTTAGCTCGCGCACAATCATGATATCGAGGCCGGAAATCAGCTCCGGTTTGAGCGACGAGAAATCGGCCAACGCATCAAAACACTGCGCGGGGCGCAGGTTGGCAAACAGGTCCATCTCCTTGCGCAGGCGCAAAAGGCCGCGCTCGGGTTTGACCGAGAAATCAAGCTCGTCGTATTTCGGGCCGCCAACAGCGCCCAGCAGAACCGCGTCGACTTCCTGCGCTTTGGCCATGGTGTCATCGTGCAGCGGCGTGCCGTGCGCGTCATACGCTGCGCCGCCGACAAGGTCTTCCGAAATGTCAAAGCTCAGCCCGCGCTTGGCATCAAACCACGCGATGATCTTTTTGACCTCGTCCATCACTTCGGGGCCAATGCCGTCACCGGCGAGAATAAGAAGGGAGGGGTTGCTCATGGCGCTTTCCTTTGCTGCAAACTTTCTCCATTGCGGTATCGCGTTGGGCCAGAATGGTCAAGCATCGCAGAGCGGAATGATGGCCTCGGCCAGCATATCATAAACCCGCCGGATGCGCGGGGTTTGCCGCAAGGCTTTGGCCGCCACCAACCAAACGGGTAGGTTCTCCAGCGGCAATTGCTCCAGTACCCGCACCATATTCGGCGCCTCCAGCCCAAGGCGAAGCTGGGTGGCTCCGATGCCGCAACCGGCTTTTGTTAACTCCCAATAAACAGACTGGTCGTCACAGCGCACCGGAAAATCCTCCCGGGTGGCCGGCATGCCCAGCGCCTTCATTGAGTCTATGACCAGTGTGCCGCGATCCAGACCAACCACATCGTGATGCGCCATATCCGAAAAACTGTGGGGTGTGCCTTTGCGGGTAATGTAGTCTTTATGCGCAAACAATCCGGTTTTGATCTCGCCAAGCTTGCGGGCGATCACATCATCTTGCGTGGGTCGATACATGCGCACCGCTATATCTGCCTCGCGAAATAGCAGGTTTTCGCTCGAGTCGCTCGGGGCCAGTTC
>Ga0209121_10000276_pt1 | contig 55464 bp, 54 predicted proteins | sample Cruoilmetagenom3_FD_187292 | JGI IMG/M metagenome (GOLD analysis project Ga0209121, IMG submission 187292) | Oil polluted marine microbial communities from Coal Oil Point, Santa Barbara, California, USA - Sample 3 (SPAdes) (version 2) | ecosystem: Environmental > Aquatic > Marine > Oil seeps ... | reverse complement strand
TAGAGATTTACTTAAAGATTGCTTGGAGTCGATTGATAAACATGGGGGTTATGAAATTATTGTGGTTGATAATGGTTCCACTGACGACTCTATTAAAGTCGTCAGAAATTTTCAATTTTCAAATCCCAATTTTCAAATTAAACTGATCAAGAACAAGAAAAACCTGGGTTTTGCCAAGGGTAATAACCAGGGGATAAAAATTGCTACAGGCAAATATATTCTTCTTCTCAACAGCGATACGGTTGTTAAAAAAGGAGCGCTAAAAAAGCTGGCGGAGTATTTAGAAAAGAACCAGGACGTTGCCGCTGTTTCGCCAATGCTTTTAAATCCTGACGGAAGTAAACAAATTGATTATTATATGAGGCTTCCTAATCTTTGGCAGATTATTTTTTATCATAGTATTTTATTGCGCCCGTTAATTATGAAAACCCCTTTAAAGCGCTTAATTGTCAGTTCTCCTGATAGTAGCAATAGTGCTTTCGTGGTAGATCAGTTGCCTGGGGCGGCCTTGATGGCTTCCAAGAAGGTTTTTGAAACGACAGATGGGCTAGATGAAGACTATCCTTTCTTGTTTGAGGATGTTGATTGGTGTTATCGGGTTAGACAAGAAAACTTAGGCAAGCTGATGGTTTTTCCCCAAGTTGAAATTATCCATTTAGGCGGAGGCAGCTGGAAAAAATGGCTAAGAGGGGATCGACTTGGCTTTTACCAACATTATTTTCGCTCCCTTTTGCTTTTTGTCGAAAAACACCATTCAAGTCGGCTTTTTCTCTTTAAGTTGGCTTTGGGAATTACTTTTTTGAATAATGCTTTAACTCACTTGCTTTTTTTGAATTTCAAAAAATCCAAGGTTCAGGCGAGTCTTTTACTCTGGATTTTGGGCAAGAGGAGTGTTGATAGAAGTAAAACTAGCAGAATAGATGAGCCGGATAAGATTAAGCCAAGGTAAAAGACTTTTTGGGGCTGGTATTTAATGATTATTTGCCGTTCTTTTTCCCCGCCGCCCCCTATTAACCAGGCGTTGGCATAGCCATTAGCCATTAAATGGTCTTTTTCTGGCAAGGGCTGTTTTTTATCTTTAAAGTAGGCTTTCCAGCCAGGGTGAAAGGTTTCATTAAAAATTAAAAGAAAGGATTGATCGGTTTTATTAATTTTAACTTGGTACTCAACCGGGCTTTTCTTTTCAAAGGAAACGACAGGTGCATTGTTGGCTAGGGGAGGAGCATCTTCGACTTGAGTAAGAAACATGGTTGGTTTAAAAACTCGCCTGAAAAGAACATTATCAAAAGCAATGTTGGAAAAGCTGTTTTTAGGAGAGGATCCCCAAAAATACAGAGTGGCTGACTTAGAATTGGGAGTTGCTTGAAAGCTAGCGGCAAAATGCTCTTTTGACTCATTGGCGCCCGCCCTTTTGTAAAGATTCTTGTTTAGTTTTAGCCAGGTGGTTTGATTTTGGTTATCGCCTCTTTCCTCAAGGATAATCACCCCGGCTTGGCCGTTGCTTTTCTCAATCGAGTAGTCCAGTGAAAGTTGGTAGTAAGCTCCCGAAAGATAATTATCAACGGTTTTGGTAAAAATTTTGGAATCAGGCGGGATGATAGCGCTTAAAGGATATTCCTGATAAACTTTGTTTTTAAATGTTTTGGGCTCACTAAACTCTTGCCAATCGCCCAAAGCGGCTAAATTTTGACTATCAAAACTTAGCTCCAGATAATGTTTTCCTTGGTCAAGGCGGTCTAGATTAAAGCTCAGCCGGCTTTCTTGAGGGGGGGAGTCGGGTTGGAGCGAAAAACCGTCAATTTTAACCCCAATCGCCTTGGTTTCAGCTTCTTTTATTACCAATTGGTAGTGATCATTATCAGGCAGGTCAAACCTATATAGGGCTTTATTGGCTACTGGTTCTTTGATAAATTCGGGGCTAATAATTGGAGTGGTTGGTTGACTGACCGGGTCGTTAACAAAAGCCAATGGGGGAGAAGAAAAATCTTTTAAAGTGATAATTTCTGAGGCTTTGGTTAAGTCGCCCTTTATTTGGAAAAGGGATTGGGGGATGTAAAAACGGGCGGCAAGGATTTGATTATCAACTTTAAAAAGATCGACTTGAGAACTGGTTTGAATTTTGGTTAGAAAAGGAATTGAGTTTAAAAATTCTTCCATCGTCTGGTAATCCCAAATATTACTTTCCGGGCTAAAATAGGGAAGCACATCTTTTCTTAAAAGAATGTAGCCAGCGCTAGTTAAACTCAAGAAATTTTTAACCAATTGTTGGTTGCGGCCTAAATAAAACTCGACTTGGGCTACTTGCAAAACCGGAGCTAGGTTTTTGTTGGGAATGTATTCGGAAACAATCATTGGCTGGGGAGAGGTTAGAATTTGGGGGTCTCCTCCTTGGGCGATCGATTGGTATTCGCTGTTTAAATAATAAGGGGAAAAAGTCATTGGTAAAACCAGAGTTCGGTAATCATCTTTTTTTTGGGCTAAAAATCCGAGGGCTTCTTGATAGCCCGGGGAAAGTTGATAAACATCCAAATAGTTGCCGCCTCCGTATCTACTTGATAGCTGGCTCTTGCCTAAATCTCCATAAATTAAAAAAGGATGTAGCCAAATAATCAAACAAGCGACTAAAGCCCCGAAAACAACACTGGCTGTCCCTTTTGGGCTATTTAACTTTTTTAAAGAATAAAAACTGCCAAGCCCAATTAAAATGGCAAAAGTAAAGGTAGGCAGAATAAGAAAATGCTGAGGGGAGCGAAACAAGTTCATTAGGGGAAAGCGCTGATAGAGCCAAACCATTATCCCTCCTAGGGGGAATTTTCCGCCGGTAGCGGGTATAAAAGAAAAAAGAAGAAAGCCGAGCCAAAAATAGGGCTTTTTTTTACCAGATAGAAAAAGGTTGGCAAAAAAGACTACTAAAGCCACAAAGAAATAACTGATAATTTTCCAAAAGGGCAGGATTGCTGATTTAATACTCATGGTGAAAAGAGGCCGAAAATAGCCAGTGGCAATCAAGATTTCGCTAAAAGAAGCCACATTGGTTTTTATTCCCTCAATCCAGGCGTCGCTAGTAGGCACTAAAGAGGTTACTGCCCCTTGGGTGTAGGAAGAAAGAATCGGAAAGAGCCAATAAAGGTTGAAAAGAAAAGTTAGAAGATAAATTAAAACCAGCTTTTTAAACTTCTCTCTTTTTAAAAAAAGGGTGTAGGCTAGCAGGAAGAAATTAACCAAAAGGAAGTTGTGGAGAGAAGTAGCCATCAAGCAAAGGGTGATAACAGTCAGCCAAAATTTATCCTGGCGATAAAAAAGGATGGCCAAAGGAAAAAGAGGGTAAGTCAGAAAGTGAGTCCATGAGCCGCCAATAAGATCCTGGAATAAAAAGGGCGAAAAGCCATAAAACAATCCGGCCATAAAAGAGGCGGGTAGAATAAGGGATTTAGTTTTTAGGTTATTAGCTCTCTTTCTGATCAGGTCTAGTGAGAGAAAAAACATAAAAATCGATGATAGAAATACCGCTAAAAAAATAACCAGTTTGGAAATAGGGGCCCCGGATAAATTAAAAAAGCTCCCAAAATAAAGAAGGTATTTGTAAATAATCAGATTAGCTTGAAAAGGAGAGGGCCGGCCAAAACCGAGGTTTGACCAGGTAAAATGGGCGGTTTTAACAATATGCCTTAAATATTCGGGCAAATAGGGAATGCTCCAGTCCCAATTGTGCCCCACTATTCCCGGGGCCAGCAATAGCTTTCTTAAAGCCACCAGAGTCAGAAAAAAGTAAATGGCTAAAACAGCCCGGTATTTTTTTAAAAAGCTTGACATTGGTTTTTCTATTCTAACAAACTGTTTTAATAATGACATCTTTAACCAATGCTCTTGCTCATTTTTTAATGTTTCATTTTAATCGAGCCAAGGCTCAGTCAAGATTGTCCCTAAATATTGCCAGTGGCGGCGATGGTTGACAAAGGGTCGTTTCTGTTTTAACATAAATTTATGCAAAAACTGAAATACGATCTTGTTGAAGATAAACTAATTAATTTAGGATTAAAAATATTTACGGCTAACGATCTGTGTCAAATTTTCGGGGCCGGTAAAAGGGCGAGCGAAGCCTTTTTGTCATACAATGCCAAAAGAAAAGTTTTAGTGAGATTAAAAAAAGGGTTTTATTCTTTGAGGAGAAATCTGCCCCACGATTTTTTAATTGCTAACAAGATTTATTCACCTTCGTATGTTTCTTTGGAAACGGCCCTTTCTTTTTATTCGATAATTCCGGAAACTGTTTATGCAATAACCTCTATCAGTTCTAAAAAAACAGCCAGTTTTTTAGCAAATGGCAGAGAGTTTATTTATCACAAAATTAAACTACCTTCTTTTATCGGGTATACCTCTAAACAGGTAGGAAATGATATTGTTTATTTAGCCCTGCAGGAGAAAGCAGTGGCCGATTTTTGCTATTTTGTCTTTTTAAAAAAGAAGGGCTGGAATGATAGATTGACATTGCGGGGGTTGGATGAAAAAAAAGTTATGGATTATCTTAAAATATTGAACGGGGGAAAATTGGTTAGATTTTGGAAAGAGTTACCCAAGAAAAATGATTGATTATCAGGTTATTAAACAACTGAGTGGTAAATATCAAACCGGAGAGAAGAATGTGGTCAGAGAATATCTACAGCACTTGTTTGCTCAATTTTTTTATTCCCAGCCAGAAAGCGAGAATTTTCTTTTTAAGGGAGGAACGGCTTTGCGTCTTGTTTACCATTCTCCCCGTTTTTCTGAAGATATTGACTTTTCCGGGATTAAAAATGGGGTGAGATATGAAAATATTTTAGAAAAGGTTATTGAGAGATTTGCTCTGGAGGGATTCGAGTGTGAGCTGGTTGAATCCAAAGCGACTTCTGGAGGCTGGTTGGCGATTTTGCGCTTTTTGGCATTTGGAAAGACGATCAATATTAGAAATGAAATTTCATTTAGAGGCAGACAAATTAAAAAAGAGGCTGTCATGATTAGCTCGGATTTTATTCCCGCTTATAAATTATTTCTTTTGTCTCCCGATAAATTAGTTAAGGAGAAAATTGCAGCTTTATTAACCCGAAATAAAACACGGGATATTTTTGACCTTTATTTTATTTTAAGAAATCATTCTTTAAGAAAATACGCAAAGTTAAATAAGAATGAAAGGGCATTGCTTGTTAGGCTTTTTGGAGCACGGGATAATCGATTGATTAAAAACGAACTTCAACCATTACTATCGACTGGATTTTTGCCGGTAATTAAAAATTTACCGGAACGATTAATAAAGGAGTTGGAATAAAGCTTTGTCGGAATTAGCGAATTTATTCATGGTGATTTTTCTACTACTACGGCCATGCGCTGGGCCGCTTGGGGCTTGATTTCAATCGTCTTGATATTACAAACCATTTTAGCGCAAGCTTGGGTTTCTTTAACTAAACGGAAAGCGGGCTGAAAAGAGAGTAAAAACCAAGTAATGAGCAAAGATTTTAACCAGACTGGTTTTTCTTTAAGAAGATAAACTCCCAAAATAAAAGAGGCAGTATAGATTAGACAGCAGGTATAAATAGTTGAAAAGGGGGAGTGTTTATTGAATTAGGCGTTTGACACGTTTTGTTTTCGATTGTGAACAAAATGTGTCAGTGGGAAAGGTGGTGGCGAATGTGATAAAATTTTATTAAGAATGAAACTTATGAATTTATTTGTAGACGAGTCAGGATTGGCCAACCCGAAAGCTACTAAAATGGGTATATATATTCTTTGCGGGTGTATGGTAAATGATCAAAAGAGAGAAAAGTTGAGAATTATAGCCGATCAGATAAAATTCAAATTTTGGGAAAGGACGAATATAGTTTTTCATTCAAGAGAAATTTGGAGGAAAGAAGGAGATTTTTTTATCTTAAAAGATTCTAAAATAAATAAGCAATTTTGCAAACATTTATTTAATTTTCTTTCAATTGGTGGCTATCAAATTTTCGTGGTAGTAGTTGATCATAAAGAAGCAAGAAAGCAGAATTGGAATTCTCAAAAAGTATATAAAGAGACGGCAAATATAATTGTCAGAGATTTTATTCTTTCTCTTCTTGCTACAACTAGCAGGGGAAGATTAGTAATCGAGTCCGCCACATCCGAAAAAGATTTTAGTTTTCATAAGGCGGCAGGACATTATTTAGCCAATGGGATTAAAGCGCTTAATGTTTCCTATAGTCAAGTTCAAAATGCATTAACAGAAACATCTTTTGTCACCAAGAAAAATTTTGATATTGAAGAGCAGATTGCCGACCTTCTTGCCTACGGCGCAAAGTTAAAATTCCTAAAAAAGAAACAATCAGAATTAACCCGATACGATAAGCAAATTTTAAAGGTTTTTAACCAGAAGCTTTTTCAAATCCATCCGAACACGAGCAAAAAGAAAAAGAAGTTTTATTCTAAAATAGAAAGTTTTAAAATATTGCCTTAAAATGCAAAAAACTGGGTCGAGGCATCGCGCTCTCTCACCAGTCTTTAGCAGAACAATAATATCAAGAAATTATTATTTAGTCAAGGCTTAAAACACAAATATATGCTGAATGTGGGGATTGTGGGGTTGCCGAATGTTGGGAAATCAACTCTTTTTAATGCTTTGCTGCAAAAACAGGTGGCGGATGTTTCTGCTTATCCCTTCTGCACAATTAAGCCCAATGTGGGAATTGTGGAAGTTCCGGATGAGAGATTAGCGCTTTTAGGCAAAATTACAGGCATTAACAAACTAGTGCCAGCGGCAGTCGAGTTTGTGGATATTGCCGGCTTAGTTAAAGGAGCTCACAAGGGCGAGGGTTTAGGTAACCAGTTTTTAGCTTCTATCAGGGAGATGAGTTTGATTTGTCATTTGGTTCGTTTTTTTAAAGACGAAAAAATTGCTCATGTAGTAGGAGAAATTAACCCGGCGGAAGATGTCAAAACTATTAACACCGAATTGATTTTAGCTGATTTGCAGACCCTGGATAAGCAAAAACAGCCCAGAGACAGTCAAAAGAAAGAAAAAATCTTTTGGGAAACAGTTTGTTTGTTAAAAAAAGAACTTAATCAAGGAAAATTAGCAAGAGAGATTAAATTGAGCGAGGAACAAAGAGAATCAGTAGAAAAGTTGTTTTTACTGACCTTAAAACCAATTATTTATGTGGCTAATATTGGCGAAGAAGAGCTAGAAAAAAGAAACAAGATTTTAAAAAGTTTTTCTCGCCTTCCTGTAATTTCTTTGTCGGCCAAGATGGAATTAAACCTGGTAGTTTTAGAAAAAGAGGACAAAGAGGAGTATTTATCTCAATATAATTTAAAAGAGCCCGGCTTAAATCGGTTAATTAACCTTGCTTATGAGACCTTGGGATTGGTTACTTTTTTCACTATTACGGGTAGCAAAGAGGCGCGCGCCTGGACAATTAAAAAAGGAACTCCTGCCCTGCAAGCGGCCGGAGTGGTTCATTCTGATTTTGAAAAGAAGTTTATTAAAGCCCAAGTAACTTCTTTTAAAAACTTAGTGGAATATGGCGGTTGGGGTAAAGCTCGAGCAGCTGGGAAGGCAAGAAACGAAGGCCGGGAATATTTAATTAAGGATGGAGAAGTAGTTGAGTTTAAGAGCGGGAGCGGTTAATTAGTGATAGATGTTAGAATTATTTATGTTTTCAATAATTATCCCTAATTACAATGGCAAGAAGTTTCTTGAAAGTTCTTTAGGCTCTATTTTCAAACAAAAAGGAAAGATTAAAAAAGAGGTGATTGTGGTTGATAATGGCTCTGCTGACGGTTCGGTAGAATGGCTAAAGCGTCCCACCGCCCCGACGTTTCGGGGGGAGAAGCTTAAAGTTATTTTTAACAAAAAAAACTTGGGTTTTGCTAAAGCGGTAAACCAGGGAATCAAGCAAGCTAAATATGATTATTTAATAGTGATGAATAATGATTTAAAACTGGAAAAAAATTGGCTTCAGATAATGGAGAAGGCAATTAAGCGTTGGTCAAAAAAAGAAAAAATTGGCGCTTATTTTGGCAAAGTTTTAGATTGGGAAGGGAAAAGACTGGAAAGTGCGGGATTGGTTTATTTTTCTTCGGGCAAGGCGTTTAATCGAGGCAACGGAGAACCGATTAAAAAAAGAAAATATAATCAGGAAGAGGTTATTTGGGGTGGAAGTGCTTCAGTGATTGTTTATCGAAAAGAAGCTTTAAAAAAAGTCGGTCTTTTTGATCCCCTGTTTTTTGCTTATTTAGAAGACGTGGATTTAGCTTTAAGGCTGAACGCTTCTGGTTTTAAAACTGTTTTCGTTCCCCAAGCGCTAAGTTATCATAAGGGAGGAGGAACGGCGGATTTAACCTCTAACCTCCGCTACCGCTTGGTAGCGCGCAACTGGTGGTTTATAATATTAAAGCATTACTCGGCTAATTATTTGTTTAGGCATTTACCCGGAATCGTTTTAGAGCAGTTTAAAAACTTTTTAAAAGTAGGAAATTTATCAGGAATGATTTGGGTAGTTAGGGAATTAGTACTAAAATGTCCGAAACTAATCAAAAAAAGAAAGCCGCTTTTTTAGCAGTCTTGTTTTTAGTCTCTAGCCTGTTTTTGTTTGCCTTTCTAGCCATTGGTTTTTTTACCTTTCGCTTTAGTAAGCTAACTGGCTTGGGAACAAATCAGATGTTAAAAGGCGCTTGGGCTGGGTTTACTAACCCTTACAATAAAAAATATTTAACCGTATTAGTTTTAGGATTAGATTCCAGGGAGAATGATAATAGTCTTTTAACTGATACAATTTTGCTGGCAACGATTAATGTTAAAAGCGGCGATTATCTTCTTTTTTCTATTCCCCGGGATTTATGGTTGGAGGATTTAAAAACGAAAATTAACGCCTTGTATTACTATGGCCAAAAACAAGACCCTGATGATGGCAGTCAATTAGTTAAAAAGAGGTTGGAAGAAATTCTTGATTGGCCAATTGATTATCTAAGCTTGTTTAAAATGGAACAGATAAAAGATTTAATTGATCGGGTCGGGGGAGTGGAAGTTGAGGTGGGGCAAGCTTTTAGCGATCAGCAGTTTCCCAAAGATGACGGAAGTGGAGAAGTAATGACGGTTAGTTTTAAAGAGGGGAAACAGATGTTTGGCGGAGAAAAAGCTTTGCAGTTTATGCGCTCTCGAAAAAGCCAAGATCCAGTTGAGAGCACGGATGAAGCTCGGCAAAAGCGGCAAAAGCAGGTTATTCTCGCTTTGCAGAAAAAACTTCTGACCCAAAAAACTCTTTGGCTTGATTTAAGCTTAATGGCAAATCTTTTTAATTTTGCCACTCAGGAAATTAAAACTAATCCTCGGCTGGATTTAATTACTCTAGTTTCTTTTTGGTCGGTTGGCAGATCAGTTGCCTTTGGTGGCCAAAGCAGAGAGTTGGAACTTGACTGGCAAAGCGAAGACTCGATTCTAACAGCCAAAAGAGAGCCAAACAATAATGCTTGGATTTTACTGCCTAAAGGCAATGACTGGCAATTAATTGAGGATTATTTTCACAAAAACTTACCCTAAAGTGAAAATTTTGCTGCTTTCTCATTGCTTTCCGCCGGCAGCTGATGGAGGATCAGTAACTTTTGGATATTTGGTTAAAGCGTTAACCAAGGCGGGGATTAAAACTGAAGTTTTAACTAGTAACTGCTTTTCAACTGATGATTTTGTTAACAAAAATTCAAAAACAATTCTTCCCCGTCAAGAAAAAAAAGAAAATCTTTTGATTAACCGACTGGCGGTTTTTAAAAGGGGAAGGAGAGTTTTTAAACTTTTGGAAAAAGTATTAGGAAGGGGAGTTTGGTCTCTTTTTGGGAAGGGGCCGATTTTTACTAATTTTAAAGTTTTATTTAAAAAAAGAAAAATAGATTGGGTAGTGAGTGGTCTTTTTCCCACCCTGGCCCCTTTCTGGGGTTATTTGCTGGCTAAAAAAAATAAGGCCAAGTTTGCCCTGGTTCCTGGTTTTCATGCCTGCGATTTTGATTATCAAAATCATTATTTAGTTAAACTGCTAAAAAAAGCCGATTTAGTTTTTTGCTTTACTAATTGGGAAAAAAAACATTACCAGATGCTGGGAATAAATGAAAAAAAATTAATAGTTATTGGCAATATCGCTCCTGGCAATTTATTTAAAACTTATTCAAAAAAAGCGGCTCCTTTTCCTAAAAACCCCTCAGTTTTATTTTTCGGCGTTAAAGCCGCCCATAAAAGAATAGATTTTTTGATCGAAGCGATGGAAATAGTCTGGAGAAAAAATAAAAGGGCGCGCCTGGTAATTGCCGGACCAGAAACTTTATCAAGCCCAAAGATTATTAAAAAGATTCAAAAGCTAAAACCAGCTTTTAAGAGGCAAGTAAAATATTATTCTCGGGTAAGTGAAAAAAAGAAGATATCTTTGCTGGATGGAGCCACTGTTTTAGTTAATTCATCTTTAGCCGAATCTTTCAGCCTGGTCCTTATGGATAGCTGGAGCAGGAAAAAACCAGTTATTGGGACTAATTTGCCAGTTAAAAAGGAGTTAATTACCGATAACAAAGATGGGTTTTTATTCAAAAAAGATTCAGTTGAGGATTTAGCCAGTAAAATACTTAAAATAATTGAGAACCAAAAAAAAGCTAGAAAAATGGGAGAATATGGCTATAATAAAGTAATTAAAAAATATACTTTTAATAAAGTAGGAAATAAATTTTTAAAAGCGTTAAAAGAAAAGTGAACATTTTACTTATTATTTCCCTGTTAATAGGTTTTATTTTACGTTTAATCTCTTTAAATCAATCCCTTTGGCTGGATGAGGCGGTTCAAGTTTGGGCAAGTTCTTCTTTTACAGTCAAAAATTTGCTAATTAGATATATGCCGGGTGATTTTAATCCACCGCTTTATCATTTGCTTATGAAGGGGTGGTTAAAGTTTTTCAGCCAGTCGGAGGCCTTAATCAGAATTCCTTCTTTGCTTTTTGGTTTGGGAAGCATTTACTTATTTTACCAAGTTATTGCTTTGCAAAAAGAAAAAAAAGCTTGGTTTGTCAGCTTGCTTTTACTGGCCACTTCGCCTTTGCATGTTTATTATTCACAGGAAGCAAGAATGTATATTTTAGCTTGTTTTAGTTTTTTGCTCGCTTTTTGGCGCTTTTTGGTTTTTGCTAAAAAAACTAATATTGTTAATGCCGTTTGGCTGGGCCTTTCTTTTTTACTGATGGGTTTTTCTCACTTTTTAACTCTTTTTACTTTGCCGGTGTTTTTTCTTTGGGGAGTCTGGCAAGAGAGGAAAAAGGGGAAAAAAGATTGGTTGGTTTTTTTCCTGCCCTTTATTATTCTGATTCTGGGTTATTTAGCTTATTCCCCCTTGCTTTGTCGGCAGATTAAAACTGGTTTAGGCTGGCAAAAGTCTTTTCCAGTTTGGAAGCAAACAGTTGGCAGCTTTACTTTTAAGGCAGCAGCTTTGCTGCCAATAAAGTTTATTATTGGCCGGATTAGCATCACTCCTGGCTGGTTATATGCTTTTGTAGCCGGAGCTTTGGTTTTTGTTTATTGGAGTTTAGCTTTTTTAGGAGTTAAAGATAATTTTAACTTAGTGAAAAGTGGGAAGAGGAAAAAGCTAAAGATTAAGGACCAAGGGCAATTTTTGATTTTTCTGCTTTTAGTTTTTCCGCCGGTCTTAGGCTTTGTTCTAGGTTTTAAAGTTTCAGTCTTTTCTTACTTCCGCTTTTTGTTCATTCTGCCGCTTTTTTACTTACTTATTGGTAGAGGATTAGCTAAAAGTAAAAAACTATTTGGCTTTTTGTCTGTCTTTTTGATCGGGGTTAATTTAATTTGTTCAGGGGTTTATTTGTTTAATCCTGATTTCCATCGGGAAGACTGGCGGGGAATGGTGGTTTGGCTGCATTCCCAAAATCGCTATTTTAATGCCCCTTTGATTATTGCTCCCCAGATTGAAAAGCCATTTTTACACTATGATCAGAGTGAAACTAGAATTATTGGGGTAGAAAAAGTCAAAGAGCCGGTAATCTATTTAGTTAGTTATGGGTTGCCTATTTTCGACCCAAGCGATAAAATAAGGAACAGCCTAAGAAAAAAGGGTTACAAAATGAAAAAAGGAGAAAGTTTTAATAAAGTCGGCATAGAAGTTTGGAGGGAGTAATTGAGTGAAAATCGGGATTGATATATCTTCCATAATTTATGGCACAGGGGTGAGTGTTTACACTAAAAACCTAGTTGAGGCTTTGCTTAAAGTTGATCGAAAAAATGAGTATGTGTTGTTTTTTGCTTCCTTGCGCAGGAAATTAGAAGAAGCGGATTTGGAATTCAGTAATAAAAATGTTCTACTTAAAAAGTTTAAAATTCCTCCCGTTTTGCTTGATGGGCTTTGGAATCAGCTTCATTTTTACCCGGTAGAAAATTTTATAGGGCAAGTTGATGTTTTTCATGCTTCAGACTGGACTCAACCGCCCGCTTCCAAAGCAAAACTAGTGACTACTATTCATGACCTTTCCTTTTTGCGCTGGCCTAAAAGCGCTCATCCCAAGGTGTTGACGGTTCAAAAAAGAAGGTTAAGATGGGTAAAAAAAGAAGCAGATGCGATTATTGCTGTTTCCAATGCTACTAAAAAAGAAATAATTGAGCTGCTTAAAATTCCCGAAAAAAAGATTAAAGTAATCCACGAAGCCTTGCCTGTAGATTTTAAGAAAATCAAACCCCAAGTCAGTTTAAAAAAGTTCGATATTAAAAAACCTTATTTACTTGCCAGCGGCTCACAAGCGCCTAGAAAAAATATTGGCCGGGTAATTAAGGCTTTTTCCGTTTTGCAAAAAAAGCATGATTTACAGTTAGTGATTACTGGCGACTATCAACCAGGGATAAAAATTAGCAAAGACATTATTTTAACCGGTTTTGTTTCCCAAGAAGAATGGGCGGGTTTGGTTAAAAAAGCCCGAACCCTGGTTTATCCTTCTTTATATGAGGGCTTTGGTTTGCCAATTTTAGAAGCTTTTTATTTAGGAGTACCAGCGGTGACCAGTAACTGCTCTAGTATGATTGAGGTGGCTGGCAAAGCGGCAGTTTTGGTTGATCCTTATTCAGTTAATTCAATTGTTTTGGGAATAGAAAGTGTTTTAACTGACCCTGGCTTGGTTGGGCAGTTAAAGAAAAAAGGAGCAAGGCGAGTCAAGAATTTTTCCTGGGAAAAAGCAGCCCGGCAGACTTTAGAGGTTTATCGATAGGCGCTAAGTGAAAAAGATTAAATCCCAAGAATACTCCCAACAGTACTTTCTAAATGATTGTGAGGGGTGGAATCAATGGCTGAAAAGCAATGGCAAAAAGCTTTCGCCTCGGCTCAAGTATTCTGTTAATTTAGTGCCCGTTGGTGAAGGGATGCGAATTTTAGACTTTGGTTGTGGTCGAGGAGAGGTGAGTATTTGGGCTGCTCGCCAGGGAACAGAGGTATACGCAGTTGATTATGCTCCGGCCGCCCTTAAACTCTTTAAAAAATCTTTACAAAAAGTACCTACGAAAATCAAAAAAAGAATTCATTTGATTAAGGCAAGCGCTGAGAGTTTAGAAATGGAAGAGAATTTCCTAGATTTGGTTTATTTCTTAGATGTTTTCGAACATTTAAACAACAGGCAATTAGCAGTTATTTTGACTAAGTTTTTTCTCTACTTAAAGCCCGGAGGAAAACTGGTGATTCATACCGCCCCCAATAAAAAGTTTTTAGATTATGGCTACCCCCTTTACACTCGTTGGATTAATTGGTTGGTTAGTCCTTTTTGGTGTTTGTTTTTTAAAGAGGGTCGAACAGTTGCCAGTAACCCAAGATCTGATTATGATAAAAGAGTGCATATTAACGAACAAACGAAAAATTCAGTGGCAAAACGGCTAAAGGAGGCTGGTTTTAATGCCAAAACTTGGACTGATAGCCGGTTTCACCTAGTTAGAATTAGAGACAAACTTGATTATTGGCTTTTGCGGCCGATTTGGCTGCCAGGGCTAAAAGAGGTTTTTGCCTGGGATATTTGGGCGATAGGAGAAAAGCCACAATGATTATTGCCATTGACGGTAATGAAGCTAATTTAAAAAATAGGGTAGGGGTAAATATGTTTGCTTTTGGTGTTTTATGGGGTTTATATAATTTGGCTCGTTCCACCATCCGAGGATCCCGACGGATCGGGAACCTCGGAGGAGTAACCCCATTCATGGTTTTTCTTTCAGAAAACCCGCGGGCAGACTTGCCACCGGAGACAAAGTGGTGGAAATATGAAGTTTTTGGTCCGAAACCGCTTTGGACTTGGGTAGGGTTGGTAAAAAGGCTTTACCTTGGCAAACCAAGGCCAGATGTATTTTTCACCCCTTCCCACTACGGCCCCGGTTTTTGCTCGATTCCTTATGTAATTTCGATAATGGATTTAGGTTTTTTACGCTACCCCAGACAATTTACAAAAAAAGATTTCTGGCAATTAAAAAACTGGACTGCTTGGTCAGCTAGGAAAGCTAGTAAAATTATCGCTATTTCTCAATTTACGAAAGACAATATTATAAAAACCTATGGTTTAGGCAAAGACAGGGTAGTGGTGGCTTATCCAGGATATAAAAAAACTAATTCGCCAGTTGGCGAAAAAAAACTTAAGGCGATAAAAAAGAAATACGGGATAAGAGGTAAATATTTACTTTGCCTGGGTACTTTAAAACCTAGTAAAAATATCATCGGCCTAGTTGAGGCTTACCGAATTTTGTTGAAAAAAAATCCCGATTTAAAAATAAATTTGGTAATTGCCGGTAAAAAGGGCTGGCTGTATGAGGAGATTTTTAACAAAGTTAATCAACTGGGTTTAGGCAATAGGGTTATTTTTACCGGTTTTATTGAAGACCGGGAAATGCCGGCCCTAATGAAAGGTTCTCAAGTTTTTTGCATTCCTTCTTTTTGGGAAGGCTTTGGTATGCCCGCCTTGGAGGCGATGAGCTTAGGGGTTCCGGCAGTAGCCGGCAAAGCCGGTTCTTTACCAGAAATTGTAGGGAAAGCGGGAGTATTGGTTGATCCTTATCAACCAAAAAAAATTGCGGAGGGAATAGAAAAAGTTTTAGAAAATCAAGGCTTAAGGGCAAGAATAATAAAAAAGGGTAAACAACGAATTGGGATGTTTAATTGGGCCAATTGTAGTAAAATAATTTATCAAACCTTAATTGAAGTTGCTAAACAATGAAAATAGGCAATAATATAAAGCTAGATTTTTTACCGCCAAAGTTGATTTTTTATGACCGAATGGGAAAAAGGTTGGATTTTTCAACTGGAGGAGAAAAAATTACTAAACGAGCGATAAGCTGGTTTTTTGATTTTTGGCTGATGATCCTTAGTAGCGTTACTTGGTGCCCTTTTTGGTTAGTCAGAAAATTCTTTTTCAAGCTTTCCGGTTTAAAAGTGGGCCGCTCAAGCAAGTTGCATTGCGGCTGCTGGTTTTACAAACCCTCGGGGATTGAAATTGGCAAGGGAACAATCATTGGCCATCGAACTTTTTTAGACGGTCGAGCAAATTTGAAAATTGGAAATCAGGTTGATATTGCCTCTGAAGTGATGATTTATAATTCTGAGCATGATGTCCAAAGTGAAGATATGAAAGCAATTAAGCAGCCAGTTGAAATTGGCGATTATGTTTTTGTCGGCCCCAGGGCTATTATTTTACCTGGGGTTAAAATAGGCAAGGGGGCGGTGGTAGCAGCGGGGGCAGTGGTTACTAAAGATGTGCCTGAAAAAATTATTGTTGGCGGAGTGCCGGCCAAAGAAATCGGGAAGCGCGAAGTGAAAAAGCTTAATTATCGGTTGGGCCGGGCCCGGCTTTTTCAGTAATGATTAAAAGGCTCCAATGGCTTTTTGGGTTAGTAATTTCTTTTTATTTACTTATCCCTGGACCAAAATTGCCCCCACCTAATTTGCCAAACGGCCTTAAGTCAACTGAGCCAGGAGATACAACCCAAATCTCGCGGGTAAGCGCCTATTATACAAATAAGCAAAGAGACGAAATTTTAGATTTTTACACTAGTTATTATTCTCGCTCAAGGTTGTTTAATCTACCCCTGCCTGGTTTTCGGCTTAATCATCCGCCGGAATACGCTCGTCAAATTTGGGTTAATACTAAACAAAGCTATTATTTAGAAGAAATAGTCCACCCCTTAAGAGAATCGTTGTTTGTTAATGGTTTTGAATGGGAAAAAGATGTTTTCACTCCTGTCTACGCCCGGGCGCAAAATAAAATGCTTGCTAATGGTAAAGAATGGCCCGCTAAAGTGAGCTTGCGCTGGTTTCCTTCTTTTTGGCTGACAAGATTGAGCATCTTCTGGTTAAGTTGGCTGGGACTTTTTTTCTTACTTTCTGCTTGGAGAAAAGAGTTAAGGAATGATTAAGCCAATTTTGTCAATTATTATTCTAAGCTACAATACTAAAGGGGTTTTAGAAGACTGCTTAACTTCAATTGTTCGCCATGATAAAAGGCTTAATTTTTCAGGAAAAAGTTTGAGAGCTGATCAGGAAGAAATTATTCCCGCCGAGATTATTGTGGTTGATAATGGCTCGACGGATGGAAGCCGGGAAATGATCAATGATCAATGGCCAATGGTTAAATTAATTGTTAACAAAAATAACTTGGGCTTTGGCAAGGCTAATAATCAGGGAATGAGAAAGGCTAGGGGCGAGTATTTTTTGTTATTAAATAGCGATACTTTACTTGAAGAGGGGGCGATTTCCCAAGTTGTTTTTTGGCTATCTTCCCGGTCGGAGTTTGACCTGGTGGGCTGTAAGCTTCTTAATCTGGATAAAACTTCCCAGCCTTCTACTGGCCGCTTTCCTAATTTAATCAATTCTTTTTCAATGCTTTTTTTAGACCATTTACTCAAAAAGCAGCTGATCATGGATTCGCCAAAAGAGATTAAAAAAGTTGATTGGATTATGGGTGCTTGTATGTTTTTGCGCAAAGATGTTTTTCGCCAAACCAAAGGCTTTGATGAAAAGATTTTTATGTACATGGAAGAGGTAGAGTGGTGTTATCGGATAAAACAAGCAGGATTTGAAGTTGGTTTTTACCCTAATGCCAAAATTATTCATCTGGGAGGGGCAAGCTCAACCTCTGGCCGAACTGCTCCAATTATCAATATCTTTAAAGGCTTGATTTATTTTTATAAAAAGCATTACTCAAAAACTTCCTTGTTTATTTTAAAATTAATGTTAAAACTTAAAGCTGGCAGCAGCTGGCTTTTGGGAATAATAAGCGGCAATGAATATCTTAAAAAAACTTATCACCAGGCCTGGGAAATCACCTAAAAACAAAAGTAGCGTCCTGAAAATTATTTTGTTTGTTTTGCTTTTTTTCCTGCCGCTTTATCCCAAGTTTCCTTTAAGTTTAGTTGAGGGAACTTACGTAGCGATTCGATTAGAAGATTGGGTAGTTTTTTGCTCTTTGCTAGTTTGGGGTTTTTGGCAGTTTAAAAAGGGTTTTCCCATTTTTAAACAAAAGATTTTTAAACTTTTTGTTTTTTATTGGCTGGTGGGCCTCCTTTCCCTGCTTAGTGGTTTGTTAATTACTCAATCAGTTGACTGGCAGTTGGGAGCACTTCATTTTATCAGAAGAATTGAATATATGAGTTTGTTTTTTATTGCTTTTGACGCTCTTGCTTTTACCAAGATAACTGAGTTTAGTTTTGGTCTTGGCTTGGTTTCTTTTTTGGTTTTTGGCTATGGCATGGGGCAAAAGTATTTCGGCCTGCCGGTTATTTCCACCATGAATGAGGAGTTTTCCAAGGGCCTTCTTTTAAAACTAGACGAATGGACGAGGATTAGCTCTACTTTTGCCGGCCATTATGATTTGGCCGCCTGGCTGGTAATGATTTTGGCTTTAATTCCGGCCTTGGTTCTTAAAACCAAGAAAAAATTGCTAAAAGTCTGGTTGGTTTTAGGAGGAGGGGCCAGCTTTTATTTACTCATTTTAACCGCTTCTCGGATTTCTTTTGTTGCTTATTTAATAGGGATTACCACCACTCTTTTATTTTCACGCCGCTGGCTTTGGCTGCCTGCGGTTTTGGGGATTAGTTTGTTTTGCGGCTATCAATCAAAAGAATTAAATACCAGGCTAGCCAGCTCACTTCCGCCAGCAATTACCGAGAAAGTGGCTTCAACTTTAAAAAAAGAGCCAATGGTTAGTCTTGCCCCGACTACAGCTCCAATGACTAAAAAAGAGCCAACTCCCACTCTTTTACCAACCGGCCCAAAAGGGATTAAAGAGATTAAGAAAACGATTGTTTATAGGGAAGTAAGAAGCTGGCCCGAGCCAGAAGAAGTGGCCGCGGCAGCCGCCCGTTCTTCCCAAATCAGGTTCCAGGTAGAATGGCCAAGGGCTTTTAAAGCCTTTTTAAAAAACCCGCTTTTGGGGACTGGCTATTCCTCCCTGGGGTTAGCAACGGACAATGATTATTTGCGCCTTTTAGGCGAAACCGGGATTTTAGGGTTTTTAGCTTTTGGATTGATTATTTTTCACTTAATGCGAACCGGATTAGTTAGTTTATTTAAGAACCGCCAATTAGTTGCGGCTGGTTTTCTAGGGGTGGTTTTTGGATTTGGAGCAAACGCAATTTTTATTGATGTTTTTGAGGCTTCCAAAAGCGCTTTTTATTTTTGGATTTTGATGGGGATGATGTATAGGCTTACAATGAAGAATGAAAAATGAAAAATGAAAAATTAATAAAAAAGATAATTCTCATTTTACTTTTTATTTTTGGTTTTGGGGTTCGGCTTTGGAAAATCAATACTCCTTTGGCTGATTGGCATTCTTGGCGGCAAGCCGATACTGCTTCCGTAGCTCACTTTTTTGTTCAGGATGGTTATAACTTGTTAAAACCTAAATATCATGATCTATCTTCCGTGCCTTCAGGACTGGACAACCCCGAAGGGCTTCGCTTTGTTGAATTTCCCTTGTATAATGCGGCTCACGCTTTTATTTTCAAGCTGGCTAGTTCTCTAAAAGTTACCTCTTTGTCATTTAACGCTGTTGGTCGGTTGGTGAGTATTTTTTCCTGGTTGATTACTGGCTGGTTTTTGTATTGTCTGGCCAAAAAAGGAAAACAGGAGAAGGTTGGTCTTTGGTCTTTATTTTTCTTTCTTTTTATTCCTTACAATATTTTCTATTCCCGGACAATTTTACCGGAACCAATGATGCTGGCCCTAGCTTTGGCAAGTATTTTCTTTTTAACAAAAGAAAAAATGTTGCTGGCGGTAACTTTAGGGGCGTTAAGTTTGCTGGTAAAACCATACGCCCTTTTTATTCTTTTCCCTAGCTGGTTAATCATTTTTTGGCAAGTGGGTAAAAAAAATAAATTTCTTTTACCTGCTTGCTACTTACTACTTACTACTTTACCCTTCGCCGCTTGGCGTTTTTGGATAAGTCATTTTCCCGAGGGGATTCCTTCTAGCGGCTGGTTGTTTAATGATAGTGGTATTCGTTTTAGACCAGCCTGGTGGCGATGGCTTTTTGGGGAAAGATTGGGAAGATTAATCCTAGGCCATTGGGGAACAGCCCTTTTAATTTTGGGGCTAACAAGAAAAATCAAAAAAGAAACAGTTTTGTTTTGGTCTTGGTTAATCGGCGGCTTTGCTTTTTTGGCTGTCTTTGCCCAAGGCAATGTTCAGCACGACTATTACCAAATTCTTCTTTCTCCTGCGCTGGCCATATTTTTAGGGCTAGGAGCTAACTTTTTGTTCAATTTCCCTTTTAAGCTTTTAGGGGAAAGAATAAAAGTTAAGGCTTTAACTTTAGGCCTAGTTGGTTTCACCCTTGCTTTTTCCTGGTATTTTGTTAAAGATTACTACTCAATAAATCGGCCGGAGATTGTTGAAGCGGGGGATAAGGTCAATGAAATTTTACCCCTAGAGGCGAAGGTAATTGCTCCTTACGCTGGCGATACCGCTTTTTTATACCAGACCAAGCGCCGAGGGTGGCCGATTATTACTCGTTCGCTTGAGGAGACAATTAAAAAAGGAGCCACCCATTATGTGGCAGTTGATTACGATCATGTCACCAATGAAGCGATTAACCGCTGCCAGATTCTTTTTGAAGATCAAGACAAGCGCTATGTTATTGTTGATTTACAAAATTGCACCCCTAAAGAAAAATAATGAAAATTTTAATGGTTACCCCTTATTTACCCTTACCGGGCTATTCCGGCGGTCAAACACGGTCTTTTAATCTTTTAAAAAGCTTGTCTAAAAAATGTGAGGTCACTCTTTTTAGTTTTGTTTTACCTGATCAAGAGCCTAAACACATTAAACATCTTGAGAAGTATTGCAAAAAAATAATTACTATTAAACGAGGTAAAACCTGGAGTTTAAAGAAAATTCTTTTTACCGGATTTAGTTCTTACCCTTTTTTGGTGGCTAACTACTTTTCTCCACCGCTAAAAAAGTCAATTGATTCAGAGCTTAAAAAAAACAGGTACAATTTGGTCCATGTCGAGTGCTTTTACCTGATGCCCAATATTCCAAACGCCAAAATTCCAATTCTCCTTGTTGACCAAACAATTGAATTTGCTGTTTATCAACACTTTGTTGAATCTTTGCCAAAAAAGTTTCTTTTTCTAAAGCCATTATTTTGGCTTGATGTTTTTAAACTGAAACTTTGGGAAACTTTATTTTGGAAAAGAACTGACTGTCTAGTAGCTGTCTCTAAAGAGGACCAGAAATTAATGAAAAGACTTTCCAAAAGAAAAGTAAAGATCGTTCCTAATGGGGTTGACGAAATTCTAATCAAACAAAAACAAGTCAAAAAGCACCCTCAACCAACTGTTCTTTATGGAGTAGCCAATTTTAAATGGATGCAGAACAAAGAGGGGGCAATGAATTTATTGAAGTTTGTTTGGCCAAAAATCAAAAAAAAGATACCGGAAGCTAAACTGCATATTGCCGGTCGTCACTCTGCCGAGCTTTTGGCAAAAAGAAAAGAACTAATTAAATTTCCAGAGTCAGTCAAAATAGACGAAGTAAAAGACGCTCAGTTAACTTATCGGAAAAGTTGGGTTTTAGTGGCACCGATGAGAAGTGGGGGCGGAAGCCGGACTAAATTTTTTGAGGCTATGGCCTGTAGTTTACCCGTTGTAACCACGCCTGAGGGGATTGAGGGGCTCGACGCTGAAAAGGGGAAAGAGGTAGTGATTGGGGATAGTTTTAGTCAGTTAGCTCAGGCAGCGGTTGATTTGCTTAAGAACAGAAAAAAACGAGAAAAAATTGGAGCCGCCGGTCGCCAGCTGGTGAAAAAGAAATATTCTTGGGAAGTAAGCGCCCAAAAACTGTTAAAAATTTATCAGCGAATTGCTCATGAAAAAAGTTGATTTATCAATCATTATTTTAAGCTACAATACCAAAAAACTACTTCAGGACTGCCTAAAGTCAGTGTTTAAAGGCGTTTCATATTCTCAAATGAAAAATGAAAAATGCCAAATGAAAAAATTAGAGGTTATCGTGGTTGACAATAATTCGACTGATGGGAGCGGAGAATATTTAAAGCGTTTCTTCTCGGGGGCGGGAAGGTCGGAGCTAAAGGTTATTTTTAGTAATAAAAACCTGGGTTTTGCCGGCGGCAATAATTTGGGATTAAAAAAGGCAAGGGGAAAGTATATTTTATTCTTAAATTCAGATACCCAAGTTAAGCCCCAGGCTTTTGTTAAAACTCTTGCTTTTATGGAAAAAAATCCAAAAGTTGGCGCCCTAACCCCCAAAACAATTCTTTTTTCAGGAGGGATGGATCCTGATTGTCATCGGGGTTTCCCTACGCCCTGGGCCTCGATTACTTATTTTTTAGGACTGGAAAAGCTTTTTCCCAGAAGCAAGTTTTTCGGCCAGTACCACAAAATGTATTTTAATTTAGACGAGTCTCATGAGATCGATGCGGGCTTTGGCACTTTTTTACTTACCCGAAAATCAGTATTGGATCAGATCGGCGGGTGGGATGAAGAATATTTTTTTTATGGTGAAGACTTAGATTTTTTTTATCGGGTTAAACAAGCGGGCTGGCAAGTGATTTTTTACCCTAAAGCCCTGGTTACCCACTATAAAGGAGCCAGTTCGGGTTTAAGAAAAGAGTCAGAAAAAGCGGGAGTTGCCAAGGCAAACCAAAAAACTAGAGTTAAAACTGCTAAGGCTTCGATTAAGGCGATGGAGATTTTTTATCGGAAGTTTTATCAAGATAAATACCCCAAATGGTTAACCTTTTTGGTAATTTTTGGAATTAAAGCTAAAGGTGTTTTTAGGGTTTGGCGGCATAAGCTTAGATGAAGAAGATTGTTATTGACGCTCGGCTGTATGGCTTAAAACACGCAGGCATTGGTCGGTATATTACTAATCTTTTAAAAGCAATTAAGGTTTTAAAAAAAGATTATCAATTTCAACTTTTGGTTTCTCAAAAAGATTTAGCTGTAGTTAAAAAAGAATTAGGCGATTTTTATCAATATTACCCCCTGAAAAGCGCTCATTATAGCTTAAAAGAACAATGGGAAATAAAACAATTTCTTGAACAAATAAAGCCAGATCTAGTTCATTTCCCTCACTTTAATCTACCCCTTTTATATTCTGGGAAATACGTGGTTACAATCCATGATTTAATCAAGCATTTTTTTAAAGGGAGAGCAACTACTACCAAGCGCCCCTTAGTTTATTGGCCTAAGTATTTGGCTTATCGGCTATTGGTTAAAAGAGCAGTTATGAAAGCTCGGGCAGTTATTGTTCCTACTTTTTGGTGGCAGGAAAAGTTAGCTGATTTTTATAAGATTAAAAAGAGTCAGATTTTTGTTACTCACGAAGGGGTTGATGAATTTTTTTTGAAAAAAGGGGATCGTTTTTTGACAGCCGAGAGGAAACTCTTAAAGAAGTATGGCTTGACCAACAAAGATTTTCTTATTTATACCGGCAGTGTTTACCCTCATAAAAATATAGCCAGATTAATTAAGGCTCTTAAACAGATTGATAAAAAAGAAGTTTTTTTGGCCGTTGTTTGCGCTCGAAGTGTTTTTAGTAAAAGACTGGAGCAAATGGCAAAGCGGTTAAAAATGGACTCCCGAGTTAAATTTTTAGGCTTTGTCCCGGACCAAGAGTTGGTTGTTCTTTATCAACAAGCCCTGGCCCTAGTTCAACCATCCTTAATGGAAGGCTTTGGCTTGACTGGTTTGGAGGCCATGGCTTGTGGTTGTCCAGTTGTCTCTTCAAATACTACTTGTTTGCCGGAGGTTTATGGAAAAGCAGTTTTATATTTTGATCCCCTGGACGAGCGGGAAATTAAAAAAGCTATTTTAAAAATTTTAAACAACCCCATTTCTCGGAAAAAACTGATTGATTTAGGTAGGAAACAGGCAGCTAAGTTTTCTTGGGCTAAAACTGCGGAAAAAACAATCAAAGTTTACCAAAAAGCCCTGAACTAATGGATAAATTTAAAAAAGTGGCCATAGTTTACGACTGGGTTAATCAATGGGGTGGAGCAGAAAGAGTAGTAAGCTTGCTGGCTGATCTTTTTCCTGCTTCTAATCTTTATACTGGTGTCTACGATAGAATAAGGGCTCCTTGGGCAAAAAAAAAGTTTAAAAACATTCACCCCTCTTTTTTAAATGGCTTCCCCTTAGTCAAAGCAAACTACTATTGGTATTTTTCCTTGTTTCCCCTCGCTTTTAAAAGCTTTTCTTTTGACCAATATGACTTGGTTATTTCTGTAACTAGTTTTGCCGGTAAGTTTATAATTACTAATCCCAAAACTCTTCATATTTGCTATTGTTTGACTCCGCCCCGTTTTTTGTGGCAGCGGGAAAGTTTGCCAAATAGCTTTAAAAAGCTTTTCCCTTTCCTGGCTAATTTGCGAATTAAGGATGTTTTGGCCGCCCAGCGGCCGAATCTTTTTTTAACCAGCTGTCAAAATACATCTCAAAGAATTAAAAAGTTTTATAGACGGAAAGCAGAAGTTATTTATCCCGGGGTTGACCTTCAAAAATTCAAACTTTCTTCTGAAAAAAGAAAAAAATATTTTTTGTTAGCCAGTCGCTTAGTGGAGTATAAAAAAACGGATTTGGTGGTTAGTACTTTTAACAAGTTAGGTTGGCCCTTAAAAATTATTGGTACTGGTCGGCAGGAGGGCAGATTAAAAAAAATGGCCAAAAACAATATTGAATTTTTGGGCCAAGTAAGTGAGAACATACTAGTGCCCGCTTACCAGCAAGCTAAGGCGGTTATTTTTCCCCAGGAAGAGGATTTTGGCTTGGTTCCAATTGAAGCTCAAGCGTGTGGAACGCCGGTTTTAGCTTATGGACGAGGCGGAGCCCTGGAAACAATTATTCCTAGCCAAACCGGAGAGTTTTTCTCTAAACAAAACGAAAAAAGTCTGATACAATCATTGCACGAGTTTAAGCCAGAAAAATATAAGGCGCAAAACTGTCGAATGAGCGCCGAACGGTTTTCTAAAAAAAGCTTTATTAAAAATTTTAAAAAAGTGTTGGAGATAAAATGAGACCTGTTTTAATTTCTAAAAAAGATCAGGCAGGCAGGGTAGGGGAAGCAGTTGACTATTTAAGAGAAAAAAAGAAGAATAGGTTACTATGAAAAAGGATTTAAGGTACCGGTTGTGTAAGCGCGCAATAGATTTAATTTTGGGGAGTTTTCTTTTTATTCTTTTTTTTCCGGTGATGTTGCTGGCGGCAATTGCGATTAAGTTAAATTCAAAAGGGCCAGTTTTAGCTGATACTCCCAAGAGAGTGGGAAGAAACGGCAAGCTTTTTCGTTTATGCAAGTTTCGGTCAATGATTAATAATGCTCATTCTCTTTTGCGGACTGATCCCAGGCTTAAAACTCTATATGAAGAATACAAAAAAGATAGCTATAAATTACGAGATGACCCTCGAATTACTAAGGTGGGTAAATTTATCCGCAAGTATTCACTTGACGAGACCCCTCAATTTTTTAATGTTTTAAAAGGAGAAATGAGCATCGTAGGTCCTAGGGCTTATTTTCCTGACGAACTTAAAGAGCAGCAGAAAAAATACCCCAGCACTAGAAAGCACGTTAAAAAAATGCTAGAAATAAAACCAGGGATTACGGGCCTTTGGCAGGTTTCCGGCCGAAGCGATGTTAACTTTGATAAACGAATTATTATGGATGCCCAATATGCTCAACAAAAGTCGATTTGGTTAGATGTTAAAATTTTATTAAAAACTCCCTGGGCAATGATCTCGGGGAAAGGAGCGGTATAATGAAAATTTTCAATTTTCAATTCCCAATTTTCAATAAAAAGAAATTACTAGTAGGAAAAAAATTAAAAGTTGTTGGAGGTAGAATTAAAGGAATTTTTGGAAAAAGAGGGTGGGGCATTGGCTTAGGCGTCTTTTTGGGGATTATTCTTCTTTTAGGGCTGATAATTGGCTTGCCAGCTCGCAGTCTTTATGCTAAATCCATGGTTTTAAAAGACCAAGCAAAAAAGGTTCAAGCAGCTTTGGGGCAAAAGGATTTAAAGCTCCTTAAAGGGGAGTTGGAAACCACTAATCAGAAACTAAATGAAGTGGAAAGGGGTTACCGAAAATTGGCCTGGTTTAAATTTATTCCTTGGGTTAAAAATTATTATTTAGACGGCCAGCGGGCAATTCAAGCCGGAAAAGAGGGGCTGGAAGCAGGTAAAATTGTCCTTGAAGCAGTTGAGCCCTATCAAGACTTTTTAGGATTGGGGGGGGAAGCGGGAAGTGGTGAAAAAACCACCGAAGATCGAATTGAGTTTTTGACTGAAAGTATTACGGGCTTAAAGCCGCAGTTGGATTTACTAGAAAAAAAAGTGGGCAATATTCGGAAATTGCTGGATGAGATTGACTCCGAACGTTATCCAGAAAGTTTTAAGGGGATAGTTTTAAGAGAAAGATTGGTTTCTGGAAAAAGGCTTTTGACAGAGGGCGAAATCTTCTTAAAAGAAGGCAAGCCCTTAATTGAAAGAATGGACTATCTTTTGGGAAAAGACGAAGCTCGCAACTACTTGCTTCTTTTTCAAAACGACGGAGAAATCAGGCCTACCGGCGGTTTTTGGACCGCCTATGGCATTTTGGAAGTTGAGAATGGGAAGGTTAAGCCTTTAATTTCAGAAGATATTTATCAGTTAGACGCTCGTTTTAATAGTCGTCTTCCGGCTCCAGAACCGATCAAAAAATATTTGAAAAATATTTACTACTGGAACTTGCGGGATATGAATTTATCACCGGATTTTAAGGTTTCTTTAGAGCAGTTTTGGCCTTACTTTCAAAAAGTGGCTCGAATCAAAGAAATTAACGGAGTGATTGCCGTTGACACCAATGTTTTGGTTAGCTTACTTGAAATTTTAGGCCAGATTGGGGTGGGTGGTTGGGGTAACTTTAACGCTGAGGCTGATGACCGCTGTTTTGGCTGTCCTCAGGTGGTTTACCAATTAGAAAATTTTGCTAGCCGGCCAACAAGCGCCATCCGAACGGAAAGAAAGGGGTTTTTAGCGCCAATTATGCATTCAATTTTAGCCAACGCCATGGGTTCGCCAAAAGAGAAAATTGCTCCTTTGGCTCAAGCGGTTTTAAACGACTTGAAATTCAAGCACATTCTTTTTTACTTTTTTGATGAGGATTTACAAAGGGGAATTGAGAAACTTAAATTCGGCGGCCGAATTTTAGAGCATGAGGGGGACTACTTTCATTTAAACGACACCAACTTAGGTGGAGCTAAATCTAATTTGTTTATTAATCAGGAAGTAAAGCATGAGTACAAAATAGACAAGGATGGAAGCATCGCCAAAAAGGTATCGGTTAAGTACGAAAACACTGCGCCGGCTTCTAACTGTAATCTAGAGGCGGGCGAGCTTTGTTTAAATGGCCTTTATCGGAATTGGTTTAGGTTCTATCTTCCAGCCGGTTCCAGGTTCGAAAAATTGACTGGCTCGGAAGAAGAAGCCAAGCTTTATGAAGAACTGGGTAAAACGGTAATTGAAGGTTTTTACGGCAATAAATTCCCCCTTTATCCAAAGGGAATTAGTAAAGTCTCGGTAGAATATAAGTTACCCTTTAAGGCTGAAAATTACCTATCTTTGATGATTCAAAAGCAACCAGGCAAAGATTCGGTAAAACACGAAATTTATGTTAAAGGCAAAAAGCAACAAGAGGTTGTGGTTGACGGCGATATCATTGTCGAGGTTAGCCTTCGCTAGGAGTTAATGAGGCATTCTTTTTCCTTTCGGGGGTTTGTTATTGGCCAACAAGATAAGGCAGAAGCCGATGTTATTCTTTCTCTTTTAACCAAAAACAGAGGTAAACTTTTGGCGCAGGCCAAAGGATTAAGGAAAATCACCAGCAAGAGACTGGGAGCTTTACAAACAGGCAATTTGGTTAAGGGGCAAATTCACCAAAAAGGCGATTTTTTAGTCCTTGGCGATGTGGAGTTAGTTAAGGCCCCGCTTAAACTAAGAAGGGATTTGGTTGCTTGCGGCATGGTGCTCACCATGAGCGAACTTATTAACCGCCTGCTTCCCGAAAGACAGGAAAATGAATCCGTCTATTATCTTTTTGAAAAAACTTTAAAAGATTTAAAAAAAGAGGTTAAACCAGAAACAATGATTGATTTTGAGGTTGAGCTTTTAAAAATTTTAGGCTACGGTTTGCCAAGGGAAATAGACCAGTCCCTAAAAGATAAAGACCTAAAAAGCGCTCAAGGCAAACTCTGGCAGTATTTAACCCAAATCGCGGAGAGAAAATTAATCGGTCTAGGGAAAATTTTAGGATAATGTTCCCGGTACTATTAAAGGGGCCTCAGCCTTCGTTTCCGTTTCCACTTCCATTTCTGGAACTACCCCCGCGGTATTTTCCAGCACTGTCCTATTAACTTAAGCTAAATATCTAAAGTAGCCTATCCGGTTCATCTTTCCTTTCCTCTTCCTCTGGATATTCTCCCCTCTGAATTGAAAGCAGTGGTGAAATCCCTAGTCATTGAGATAGCCAAGGGTCGGGTATAGCGATTCCAAATATGACGAACTGTTCTTGGAGTGCCTTCTTTGATAGTGTTGATATATTTTCGGGCGAAAGGGTATATCTCCCCATCTTCAGGTTTGTTTGAAAGAAATTCGTTAATTAAAGAAAAGGCGGCTTCTTGGTATATCCTAGGTAAGTCGGTATTTAAAGCTAAACCCCTTTGCATTTCTTCCAACTCTTCTTTTCGAGTATCGGCTAGATGCTCTAAACCAGCTAATAAAAGATCACCGACCCAAGCTGCATACCAAATAAGGCGTTTTTCATCTCGCTTCTTTTGGCTTCCTTCAATTTTCTCTCGCCTTTTTCTTGCTCTCTCTTGTTGTTTTAGAGACATACCAAAGGCGGTGTCAACACCTTTACGTTCTGCTAAAACAAGATCTAGTTTTTTCCATAATCGAGCAGGCAATCCAAGAGATCTTTTATCGTAAGTTATTCCTTCAAAAAATCTTCCCAATCCTTCAAAGGCAGCCAATGTTAGTTGTTCTTGGGTAAGCTCAGTAATTTGTAAATTATCCAACAGTTGATTTTTCCCCAAGATTTGTTTTAAAAAGTAACTGCCAACCCAACCATCATTGGCATCCCATCCTGCTTCTTTTGCCTTTTTACCCGCTTCTTTCCAAATATCATCATAATCTGGGTCATGATACGTGCTTGCAAAACCTTTTGCATTTGACATTCCCGGGCCTCTTCTACTTGCCGAAACTAATACGCTTTTTCTTGACACAACACGACCGCGTTGATCGACGTGTTCAACTCTAGCATAGCCCTGTCGGCTTCCATTAGGCTCAACAGATCCCCAGGTAACACTAGTTCTCTTTTCAGTTGCTTGCTGGCTCATATCTATCAGTATTATGTCTCATAGGTCAAGCTTTGTCAAATATTATGGGCTGGATTTTCCTGCGTTTGGGCCTTAGCTTAAGACAATTTAACTACATCTTGTTCACGATCGAAAGCAAAATGTAGTTTTTAAGGGGACATTCCGGGAATGTTTTGGCGATGGGAATTTTCGGGAACACCTCCGAGGAGCCAAGGCTCGCCTCGCAGGAGTTCTTTTTTGCCACCGTCCAAGGAAAAACTGTGGTATATTATCAATATGGATTTGCTAGGCAAAATTGTATCTCTATCTAAAAGGCGGGGGTTTGTTTTTCCTAATTCCGAGATTTACGGGGGAATTCAGGGGTTTTATGACTTTGGGCCTTTGGGAGTAGAGATGAAAAACAACATTAAGCGGCTTTGGTGGGAGTGGATGCTTTCTCACAATAATGTGGTGGGAATTGACGGAAGCATTATTACTCACCCCATGGTTTGGGAAGCCTCCGGTCATGTTAAGGGATTTACCGATCCTTTAGTGGATTGTAAAAAATGCAAAAAGCGATTCCGGGCAGACCAGCTGACCGAAAAATTAGAATCCCGAGAATCTGGGGCAGCCGGCGAGGATTTGCTTAAAAAGTTAACTAAAGCTTTAAAGGATAAAAAATGTCCGGAGTGTGGGGGGGAGTTAACTAAACCAAGACTATTTAATTTAATGGTGGGAGTTGATTTGGGAGTGGTGGAGGGTCAAAAAAGACAAACCTTTTTGCGCGGAGAAGCTTGCCAGACAATTTATCTTAATTATGAAAATGTGAGAAATACAATGAGAAAAAAGATTCCCTTTGGAATTATTCAGATTGGTAAAGTTTTTAGAAACGAAATCACGCCTAAACAGTTCTTGTTTCGAGTAAAGGAGTTTGAGCAATGGGACTTACAGTGGTTTGTGAATCCCAAGCAAATGAAGAAATGGTATCAGTATTGGAAAAAGGAGCGAATGAGCTGGTATAAAAGCTTGGTTAATCAGCCTAAAAAGGTGCGTTTTCGCAAGCACGCGGAGGACGAACTCGCTCATTACGCTAAAGTGGCCTATGATATTGAATACCAAACCTCTTTTGGGTGGAAAGAGTGGGAAGGAATTCACTGGCGGGGAGATTGGGATTTGTCCCGGCATGGCCAGTTTGCAAAAAAAGACTTTACTTATACGGATCCAGAAACAGGGGAAAAGTTTATTCCCTGGATTGTGGAAACTTCTGGGGGAGTAGGCCGGACTTTTCTTTTTTTGCTTTTAGACGCTTACCATGAGGAAGAAACTAAGGACAAAAAACGGATGGTGTTAAAACTTGATCCCCGAATTGCTCCTTATAAGGCCGCTGTTTTCCCGCTTTTAGCTAATAAGCCGGAATTAGTTTACAAGGCCAGGGAAATATACCAAGATTTAAGAAAAAGCTATTCAGTGGCCTGGGATGACCGGGGCAATATTGGCAAGAGATATTTTAGCCAAGATGAGATTGGAACTCCCTGGTGTTTAACAGTTGATTTCCAGACCTCAAAAGATGATACTATTACCATTCGCGACCGAGACAGTACCAAACAGGAACGAATTAAGATTAAAGATCTAAAAAAAATTATTTCTGAAAAGTTAAAAGTTAAAAAATAGTTTAAAAATGACAGGAAAAAAAGAAAAGAAAATAAGCCTGCCCGTGGTGGGCGGGGGACTGTTAGTTGTTTTAATAATCGGAGCGGTTTTGTTTTTTCGAGGCAGGCAGTCTCAAGAGACGACTCCCGAGGCAACCACAGCACCTGAGTCAACAGGGGTTGTTTTAAAAGAGGGTGATGAGCCAAAACTGGCCTTATCTTTAAAGGCTTCTTTAAGTCGGGGAACACTAACAATTTCAAATATTGATAGCGTTTTTAGCGGTCTTGAGTATGAGTTTATCTATGTTTCCGACTATCAGGGCTCGCTCATTGAAAGAGGCGTTTCCTCCGGCGGTTCAATTGAAATTCCCTCAAATGGTGAATTAATCAAGCCCTTGGTTTTTGGAGTTGAAAGCTGCACTATTGACCGGTGCAATTTTACGGCCGAAAAAGTGGAAGTTGATCAGCCCGCAACTTTGATTTTAAGATTTTTAGACGACGAAGATAATGTTTGGGAATTGGAAAAAGAACTGGCCTTTGAAAAACAAGGAACGGGGTATGTGGGGGTATTTAAAAAATAGTTTCCCGCTACCATCTTGAACTTTTATTTAAAAAACGCTAAAATTTAAACATGAAAGCTAAGGATTTAAGTTCGCAGTTAAAAAAATATAAAACTGGTTGGGTGGCAATTGATGACCAAAAAGACTTAGTTGTTGCTCACGAAAAAACCTTTGAAAAAATCTGCCAAAAGGCGCTTTCTTTAAAAGGCACCTTTGTCATGCCTGCTTCCGATTGCTACTTTGGTTTTATTACCTAAGCCTTAAAAGCGCCAAGATGAGATTTCCCTATACAATTCTGCCAGCAAAACGAGGGAAATGTTATAAACCGCTTGTTCCTATTGTTCTTAATTATAAAAAAACTCATCGGATTACACCCGGAATAATGGCTCTTATTGATTCCGGAGCAGATGTTTGTTTTTGTTCCAAAAAGATCGGGGAATATTTAAATATTTCTTTTAAGAAGATTAAAAGAGTCGAAAAATTTTTAGCCGCTAATAACAAATTTTTCCTAACCCAACCAGAGGCAGTTAATTTAAAAGTGGCCGGCAAAGAGCTAAGATGTGAATTCCATTTTACTGATGTTCTTCCGGAGTTAACTCCTATTATTTTAGGCCAGGTTGGTTTTTTTGATAAGTTTAGAATTATCTTTGATGTAAAAAAGGGATATATAGAAGTAAAATAACCTTCTTCGCCTGGAGCTAAATTAGTCTTAGCTGCAAACGGAAAATCCCAAAGAGCCTAGAGAGCGAGCACGCTATGTTTTATCTCGGTGAAGTGAGATAAATAGTCGTGTTCGCTGCCGGGATTTTTCGAGATAGCCACCTCGTGACAGAATAAATTCTGTCCTTCGCCTCTCAACTTCTACTTTCATAGAAGGAGGTATTCGTGGCTCGAAGCCCGTTTGCGTTGTGAAACTGCAAACCTAGGTCTCTTCGGCCATCTCCACCAGTTATGCTGTTACCATCATAACTAGCCCCCAGGATATTGATTATTCTCCCGATATCCAAGCTCGTTCCTGAGGCACTTATTGCTTTCCTTTTCTTCTTAAAAGAAAAAAAAGAAGTCCTTTTTTTGTTGACTTCTAATAGACCTATAATATCACAGAAGGCCTATAATGTCAAGTTTCGCTAGTTGGCTATTTGCCTCTTGACAAGGGGTATTTTTTATATCAAAATGGTGAACAGTGGTGAAAAGTGGTGAAATGTTAATCGGACAACACTGTTCTAAGGTCAGTCTTAAAGGCCGAGTGGCCTTTCCCAAAAAGTTTCGTGACCAAATGGGAGACAAACTAGTGGTCACTCGCGGTTACGAAGGCTGTTTAATCGTAGTTTCAATGAGTGAATGGAGAATACTGCTTGAGGGAACAGAAAGCAAGCCCTTTATTTTTGAAGCAGCGCGAGATACTCTAAGGTTTTTACTGGGAAACGCGGCCGAAATTGAATTAGACGCTCAGGGACGGTTTGTTTTACCTGCTCACTTACGCCACTACAGCGAGATTGGCCTTGAGGCGGTTTTTTTAGGTCTACAACGGTACGTTGAAATTTGGGATAAAAAGCGCTGGACCGATCACCAAAACTACTTAAGTAAAAACATTAAGCAAATTTCGGAAAGATTAAGAGGCTAACAATGAAGAGCAAGAAGGCGGTTCACTGCCCGGTACTTTTAAAACAATCAATTGATTTGTTGGCAGTTAAAAAAGGGGGCTTATATATTGACGCAACGGTTGGGGCTGGAGGCCATGCGGCTGAAATTCTTAAACGCGGCGGTCAACTTCTAGGTTTTGATTTAGACAAGCAAATGCTCAAACTTGCCAAGGCCCATTTAGAGTCGGCCTGCCCCAATGGGCCTTGGCAATTAAAACAAGCTAATTTTAGAGATCTTGCTTTGATTGCAAACCAGATGGGCTTTGGCCCAGTGCGCGGTATTTTATTTGATTTAGGCTTAAGCAGTTTCCACTATCGAAAAGCCAGGCGCGGTTTTTCTTTCCAAGACCAGGTTAAGCTTGATATGAGAATTAGCAATCAGGGCGAAACTGCCAATGCACTTTTAAAACAAGTGTCTCAAAAAAAATTAACACAAATCCTGCAAGATTACGCCCAAGAACCGTTGGCAGTTGAGATCGCCCAGGCCATTATTAAAGAGCGGGGACGAGATGGATTAACTGCCGCTCGCTTAGCTAGATTAATTGAGGAAATATACTTTTTAAAAGGCAGGGGCAGAACTAAAACCCACCCCGCAACCAGGACTTTTTTAGCTTTGCGTCTTTGGGTAAACAAGGAGGCAGAAAATTTAAAGGCGGGCTTAAAAGGAGGGTTGTCAGTTTTAAAAACTAACGGCCGGTTAGTAATCATCAGTTTTCATTCGGGAGAAGATCGGATAGTGAAACAGCAATTTAAAAAGTGGCAAAAGGAAAAACGAGGCAAGGCGCTCACCCCTACTCCCATTTTTCCTGATTCAAAGGAGATTAAGGAAAATCCCTTAAGTCGAAGCGCAGTTTTAAGAGGTTTTAAAAAAACAAGTGAAATTTAAATTTAAATCAACCACTAAGGCCTTGATTGTCTTTTTTCTGGTAATTCAAGTTGTGGGCTGGTTAGGGCTAAACTGCTCTTTAATGGAAAAAAGACTTAAACTGTCCAAAACAGAAGAGAAGATTGCCGCCCTTGTTGAAACCAATATTTGGCTGGAAAAGGAGGTCGCAGTTCATTCCTCTTTAGCTTCGGTTAGAAGACGGGCAGTAGAATTAGGCTTAATCAGAGGAATAAAAACCATAGTCTTACCAGCTGACAGTAAGTTTGCGCTTCGGGATTAAGTAAGGTTAAATATTGTCAATGTCAAGAAGAAGAGCCTACTTTTTATTAATTTCGTTTGTTTTTTGGTCCTTGGTTGTCTGGAGTAGGTTTTTCTATTGGCAGGTAGTAATGGGCAACAAGCTGGCCCGAGCAGAAACTCAGCAAGCAGTTTCTGTTAAGCAGTTTACTAGTCCCAGAGGAGAAATTTTCGCCGCTGATAATCGTCCCCTGGTTTTAAACGAGCAGCGTTTTGATTTGTATGTTTGGAAGCCAGTTCTTTCTTTAAGTAGTCAAGAGTTTTTGGCCTTAGTGGAACCGATTATCGACGAGCAAAAATTAGAAAAAACTTGGGCAGAAAAAGCTCAGGATCGATTAGACGATCAGGATCAAAATTGGGTTTTGATCAAAAGACAACTGAATAATAAACAAGCCAAGCAAATAAAAACAATGCCTGTTAAGGGCTTGTTTTTACAAGAGAACTGGGGCCGCTTTTATCCCGAAGGGTCAGCCTCAGCTCATCTGTTAGGTTTTTTGGGTCGTAATCGAGCAGGCAAACCTAAAGGGTATTTTGGATTAGAGGGTTTTTACGATCGCCAACTTCAGGGCTTAAGCCGGCTAGTAATGGAAAAGCGAGGTTGGTGGAATAAAATTCAAGACGTGCTTGTTGGCTTGAATGAAGGGGAAAAAGGCCGAGATTTAGTTCTTTTTTTAGATCGGGCAGTCCAGTTTGTAATTGAGGAAGAGTTAGAAAAAGGAGTTGAAAAATATGGGGCCCAATCCGGTTGGGTGGTTGTCCTTGATCCTCACAGCGGCGGCGTTCTGGGAATGAGCGCTTGGCCAAGCTACGACCCTGCTTTATATTTTGATTATCAGGAATTCCTTTTCCCCAATCCAATTATAGCCCAGCATTTTGAACCTGGTTCTATTTTCAAGCCTTTAGTAGTAGCCGCTGCCCTTCAAGAAAAAACAATCAAACTAGATGATAAATGCTCCATCTGCAGTGGGCCAATAGCAATTGCGGATTATGAAATTGAGACTTGGAATAATCAATATTATCCTAGGAGCACAGTGGGCGAGATTATTGAACATTCTGATAATGTGGGTATGGTTTGGATTGGTCAAAAACTGGGAATGGAAAAAATGCTTTTCTATTTAGAAAAGCTTAACTTAGGCAAAAAAACCAATATTGATTTAGAAGAAGAGGCCGCTCTTTCTTTAAAAGAGGGACGAGCCTGGTATCCAATTGATTTAGCCACTGCTTCTTTTGGTCAGGGGATTGCCCTAACCCCGCTTCAAATGACGACTGCTTTTGCCAGTTTAGCCAATGGCGGTAATTGGATTAGGCCTCGAGTAACGGCCAAAATTAAAGAAGGCGACAAAAGTGTTGAAACCTTACTTGATTCAAGAAAAGTTTTCGACAAAGAGGTAGTAGACGAAGTTAAAAAGATGCTAATTAGGGCGGTAGAAAAGGGGGAAGCTCAATGGACCAGGATTTCTGGTTTGCAAGTAGCCGGCAAGACAGGAACCGCTCAGATTTCCATTCAAGGCCATTATGATAAAGAAAAAACAATTGCTTCTTTTATTGGTTTTGCTCCTGCCAACAATCCCCGTTTTATAATGTTAGTTTCCTTAGCTGAACCAACCTCTTCACCCTGGGGGTCAGAAACAGCGGCGCCCTTGTGGTTTGCAATTGCCAAAAGACTGCTTACATACTGGGGGGTTAGTTATTAATTAGGGTATAATACTAAAGAACAATGTTTTTCAAAAAACTTTTTCCTCAAAAGTTAAAAAACTACGGCAAGCATTTGCCTGCGGCAGTTTTGGCTAATTTAAGTTATCAGCGCCCCTCAAAAAAACTCAAACTGATTGGGGTGACCGGAACCGATGGTAAAACTACCACCTCTTACTTAATCCACTATTTTTTAACCAGAGCTGGGTTCAAAACAGGCTTGGTGAGCAGCATTCTTGCTAAAATCGGAGCTGAAGAAGTCTCCACAGGGTTTCATGTCACTACTCCTTCGCCTATTAAACTTCAGGGGTTTTTGAAAAAGATGTTAAAACAAAAAGTCAACTACGCGGTTTTAGAAACCACTTCTCATGGGTGGGATCAGTTTCGCCTTTGGGGTTGTCGTTTTGAGGTTGGAGTTTTAACTAATATAACCCACGAACACCTTGATTATCACCACACTTATGAGCAGTATTTGGCGGCCAAGTTTAAGCTTTTGCTAGCCAGCCAAAAAGCGGTAGTTAATGCGGACGATGAATCTTTTGACTATATAAAACGGAAGTTAAAAAAGCCTACTTTGACCTATGGAATCAAAAATCAAGCTAATCTTAGAGCTTTAAGAATAAAACAAAGTCTAAGGGGAACTAGATTTGTTCTTTTAATAGAAAAGGGCAAATTTCAAGGCAGATATGAAATTAAAACTGCTTTGCTGGGTGAATTTAATGTTGCCAATCAGCTGGCTGCTATTGGGGCGGGCATAACCTTTGGCTTATCGCCAATAAAAATGGCTGAATGGCTATTGGAATTTCCCGGTGTTGTTGGAAGAATGGAAAATATTAATAATAAAAAAGGAGTTAAAGCGTATATTGACTTTGCTCATACTCCAAATGCGCTCAAAAGTGCGTTAACAACTCTGCGTCAAATTATGCCGAAATCAAAAAAACTGATTGTTATTTTTGGGGCAGCCGGTTTGCGCGATTCCCAAAAAAGGCCATTTATGGGGCAAGTTGCCGCTCGGCTAGCAGACTATGCAGTTTTCACCAGCGAAGACCCAAGAACTGAGGATCCACAAAAAATAATTAAGGAAATCAGCAAAGGAGCTCGCTCGCAGAGCTGGAAAAAGCTAAGTAAAAGAAAAGCCAAAATCGGCCGGCTGGCTCAAAGCAGGGGGTTTTTTGTTTTACCTCACCGCCAAGAAGCTATCAATTTTGCAATTAGAAAGTTGGCTAGCAAGGGAGACTTTGTAATAAGTTGCGGCAAAGGGCATGAGCGGTCAATGTGTTTTGGAAAAACCGAATATCCTTGGTCAGAGCATAAAGCAGTAGAAGTTGCCCTAAAAGGGAGGAGAAAAAAATAAAACTATATTTTGCCGAAGTTAAACACCAATATTCTCAGTATTACTTTCCTTATCAGGTACTTCTTTTGAAAGAAGAGAACGACAAATTGGAAAAAATTTATACCTCTGGCTTTTTACCTTTTAGAAATAAGCTTAATCTTTTCTATTTAGCTCGAAGCTGCCGAGTGGATTTAGACAAGTTCTCCTTACTTTCTGAAAACAGACGGATTTTGAAAAAGACCGCTGATTTAAATTTTGCAATTAAAAAAATGGCTGATTTCAATTATACTCCCCAAGTGCAAAAACAATGTAAAGATTGGGCTAAATCAAGGGGTTGGAAAATCTCTACCAAAAGTTTAAAATTTATTTTTAGTAACCAATTTTTTAATTATCTTTTTGTTTGGGAAAAAAGGGGACAAGTGGTTGGCTACCAAATATTTTATCAAGCCAAGAATTTTATTCACAGCGCTTATGTAATCTACAACTCGGTCCAAGTTGGGAAAGAATTGGCGATGAGAATGCTTATCGAAGGAAGCCTTTGGGGTCAGAAAAATAATCAAGCTCTTCATTATCTAGGTACTAGTTACGGCGGCAGTGGTTTTTCTAAACGAAGTTTGGCCGGCTTTGAATTTTTTAATGGTTTTGGCTGGTCTGATAATTTAGAAGAGTGGAAATATTTAGACAGCCGAAAAAAAGATGATTATTTACTTCGAGATCAAGAATATTTAGAGCAGTTCTGGCCGGAAGGCAAACTGAACCAAATTTTAAAGGCAAAGGGCGTTTCTTTTAAAAAGTGAAGAAAAAGGTTCACATCATTGGGGTGGCAGGACAGTTAAGCGGCCCGTTGGCCAAAACTCTCCAGGATAATGATTGGCAGGTAACCGGCTCCGACCACTCTAATATTTATCCACCGGCAACCGATTATTTAGAAGTTAATAAAATTGAGTATTCTCGCGGTTACAGCGCGAAAAATATTAAAAAAAACCTCGATTTGGTAATCGTGGCTGGCAGTGCCTTGGCTTACGATCCTCAAAACCCGGAAGTAATTCGGGCAAAAAAGCTGGGTCTAAAGGTTATTTCTCAGGCCCAAGCGATTCGACAGGTGGTTATTAAGAAAAATTCGATTGTGGTTGCTGGTACTTACGGAAAAACAACCACCACCGCAATGCTGGTTTCGATTTTTAAAAAAGCGAACTTAAATCCAAGCTATATGTTTGGAGGAATGACTAAAGATTTAACTGATCCCTTAAGAATTACAAATTCTGATTGGTCAATTGTCGAGGGGGATGAGTATCCTACCCTTGGATTCAACCCTCGCTCCAAGTTTCTGTTTTATCGACCCTCATATCTAATTTTAACCGCAGCTCGCTGGGAACACCAAGATGTTTTTAAAACGGAAAAAGATTATTTAGCTACTTTTAAAAAGCTTCTAAAGCTGATTCCCGAAAACGGTTTTGTTTTAGCTTCTAAATCAGGAAAAAATGTTTTAAAGATTCTAAAAAGATTTGCTGGTAAAAAACTTTTTTACTCGGCAGTAAAAAATGAAAAAGGGAATTGGCGGGCGGGAAGTATTGAGCTTAGCAAGCAGGGTAGTAAATTTTTATTAAGCGGTAAAAACGGTCAAAAATTACTTTTGCGGCTCAGGGTTTTGGGTAAACATAATGTTGAAAATGCAGTTGCGGCCGCTGGTTTGGCGCTTGAGTTGGGTTTAGATAAACAGGCAGTCCGGCAGGGGCTAGAATCATTCCTTGGTCTGCAAAGGCGGTTAGAGACTTTAGGAAAATTTAACGGAGTGACTGTTATTAAAGATGTTTCTCAAACAAAACCAAGGGTGGCAGCCGCTCTTCAGGCTCTGCAAGATCATTTTCCTAAAAAAAGAGTTTTAGTTGTTTTTGATCCTCATTGCAGCGGCTTGTTTTATCGAGCCAGCTTAAAAGATTATCCGGGAATGTTCGATCGAGCCGATATGGTAATTATTAGTCAAGTGACTTTTAAAAAAGAAATTCCTAAAAAAGAGCGGGTGTTGGGCAAAGATATCGTGGCCATGGTTAAAAAAACTCAGCCGCGAGTTAAATATTTACCAGTTGGCAAAGACCTTGTTGGGGAAGTATTAAGATTTGTTCGACCCACTGATGTAATTATTTTTATGTCTTCGGGGGGATTGCGGGGAGAGAAGATTAGAAATGAGATTATTGCTAAACTAAAAGAAAGAGAAAAATGAAGCTTATTATCCAAGGCAGAAAACCTTTAAAAGGAGAAGTAATTATTCGGGGAGCGAAAAACTCGGGTTTTAAGCTGATGATTGCTTCTCTTTTAGGCAAAACCCCGACGCTTCTAAGCAATATGACCAAGGCCGGAGAAACTAAAATCAGCTTTTCAATTATTAAAAATTTGGGGGGGAAAATAGAATTTAAGGGTGAACATACGGTTAAAATTGATCCTTTGGGCATAAAAAAATCGCAAATTCCTTTTGGAGTGGGTAAAGAATCTCGAGCCTCTACTCTATATATTCCCGCTCTTTTGTATCATTTTGGTCAAGCCAAGGTGCCTTGGCCGGGCGGAGACAAAATTGGCCTGCGACCCCTAGACCGGCATCTTGAGGGAATGAAAAAAATGGGTCTGGAAATTAAAATTGAACGCGATTGGTTAAAAGTCAGCGTTAAAAGCCGGCCGCAGGCAACTACTTACCGTTTTTTAAAAAACACCCATACTGGAACTGATACTTTACTAATGCTAGCGGCTTTCGCTCAAGGAGAAACGGTTCTGAAAAATGCCGCTCTAGAGCCAGAAGTAGATGATTTAATTGCTCTTTTGAACAAAATGGGGGCCAAAATCAAAAGAGTTGAGCCCAAAACCATTATTATTAAAGGCGTCAAAAAATTTAAAGGGACAGAACATGTAGTAATGTCTGACCGCAATGAAGCGGTTACTTTTGCTTGTGTGGCTTTAGGAACCAAGGGAGCTATTTCTATTTTTAATGTAAGACCCAATGATTTAACTGCTTTTTTGGAAAAACTGGAAGAAGTTGGGGGAAAAATAGAACTAGGAGTCAATGAAATTAAGGTTGAGTACCAAAGAGAATTAAAAGCTACTAAAGTAGAAACCCAACCTCATCCTGGTTTTATGACTGACTGGCAGTCTCTGTGGCTCACTTTAATGACTCAAGCGCGAGGGAAGAGCACGGTAATTGAACGAATTTATCCTAGCCGTTTTCAAGCCGCTCATTATTTAAAGCAGATGGGAGCAAGAATCAGATTTTTTAACCCCCAGGTTGAAAATCCAGAAAAATACTATGAATTTAATCCAGAGACAGATAGAAAAGAATATTTTCACGCAGCTGAAATTTTAGGCCCTACCAAGTTAAAAGGAGCCGAGGTTTGCGCCGGAGATATTCGCACCGGCGCCGCCTTGCTTTTGGCCGCTTTAATGGCTGAGGGGAAAACCACTATTTGTGAAGCGGAAAAGGTTTTTCGGGGCTATGAAATTTTGGATCTTAAGATCCAAAATTTAGGAGGAAACATTTTAAGGGTCAAGGGTAAAAAATGTTGAGCTTGAAAAAACAACTTCCTTTTTATAAAGCTGGTTTTCCTAAAAACTATCGCCATCTGTTGATTAGAAAATTAGCTGCTCTTTGGTTAAGGTTAAACCCTCAGGTTAAAGTAATTGGAATTGTCGGTAGTTATGGAAAAACTACAACAGCCCAAACAGTTTACCAGGCTTTAAACCTAAGCGGTCCCACTTTAGCCACTGATATTAATCTAGATACAATCTATAATCTTCCCTTAACCATTTTAAAGCTACGCCGCTATCACCGCTATTTGGTTTTGGAAATCGGAGTCGATCATCAGGGAGAAATGGATTTTCACCTTGATTTGGTAAAACCCGACCTGCTTATTTTTACCGGTATCACTCCGGTCCATGCTCAAAAAGGACTGCTAAACTCGCTTGACGGTATTAAAAAGGAAAAAGGGAAGGCTGTTGAGGCCGTAAAACAAAAAGAAGGCTGGGTAGTGGCTAACGCTGATAATCTGGGAACAAAGCGACTAATAAAAGAAAAAAAAGTAAAAAAAATTATTTGGTATGGAATTAAGAGTAAAAAGGCCGACTTTCAAGCAAAAGAAATTAGTTTAAACAAAAAAGGAACGGCTTTCACTATCCGAAGCAAGGAGGGGGAAATTAAGGTTAGGGGTCAGTTTTGGGGAGAGGGTTATGTAGCTGCTTTTTTAGGAGCCGCAGGAATAGTTCATGTTCTAAAGCAGCCTTTAGAGAACCTAGTTAAAGCAGGAAAGAGTTTAAAGGCTCTTCCCGGCCGGATGAGCTTAGAAAAAGGACCAGGCGGGTCTTTATTAGTTAATGACCGACTCCGGGCCAGTCCGGCTTCCGCTAAATTAGGTTTGGAAACTTTAGCCAAATTACCAATAAGCAAAAGGGGAAGAAAAATAGTAGTCTTAGGCGAAATGGGGGAGTTGGGAAGATACGCTAAAGGAGAACACCAGAAAGTAGGAAAGCTTTTAGAAATATTAAGATTTGATCAGGTAATCGGAATTGGGCCTCTATTAAAAGAAACCGGTAAAAAAACAAAGATTACCTGGGCCAAAGACATTATTAAGGCGGCCAAAGTAGTCGAGAAGTTAAAACTTAACCCCAAAGACATTCTTTATCTTAAGGGCTCTCTTTTAAAACACATGGAAAGATTGCTTTTGTATTTGGAGGGTAAAAAAGTAGGCTGCCAAGTGATCTCCTGCGATTTTTACAAGCCCTGCGATCAGTGTGAGTATTTAAAAACTGGATTAAGTTAACAAATTCTTTTAATTTTGCTATACTTAAGCAATGGTGTTGTATTTGGGTCTGCTGCTTTTTTCTTTTTTATTCAACAGCTTTTTAATTATTCCCTTTATAGACTTTTTATACAAACTTGATTTTCGACGAAGAGAACAAAAAACTCGCGATTTTTTAAACAAACGAACCAAGATTTTTGATAAATTTCATCGCAAAAAAGCGGGTACTCCCGTTGGCGGAGGCATCCTGATTTTGGTTACGGTTTCTGTTTTATACTTTCTGCTTCTTCCTAGTTTACGGCTGATGGGGGTTTATATCCATTCAGCCTATTCTTTAAGCGAAGAACTCAATGTTTTGTTTTTTACTTTTATTGGCTTTGCCCTTTTGGGTTTTTACGATGATTTGCGTAAATTTTTTGGCCATACTAAAAAAGATTTTTTTGGCTTAAGAATGAGGCATAAATTTTTTCTTCAACTGCTACTGGCTTTTATTATTAGCGGCTTGTTGTTTTTTAATCTTAAGATAAGCTTTATTTATATCCCCTTTTGGGGGATTTTGCGTTTAGGTTGGTGGTATTTGCCTTTTGCTGTTCTTGTAATTGTTTTTTTTGCCAATGCTTTTAATATCACTGACGGCCTGGATGGCCTATCAGCGGGCTTGCTGATGATTTTTCTTTTTGCTTTTTGGTTTTTATCTTTTAATCAATTGGATACGCCACTTTCGGTTTTTATCGCCCTTTGGCTAGGCGGAGTTTTGGCCTTTTTATACTTTAACATTTACCCAGCTAGAATTATGTTGGGGGACGTAGGCGCTCTTTCTTTTGGGGCCACCATGGCTGTAATAGGTTTACTTTTAGGGAAAATTGTGGCCTTTTTGGTAATTGGAGCACCATTTATTATTGAAGCCTTTGCCAGTCTTTTGCAAATCCTCTCCAAAAAGTTTCGGAAAAAAAAGCTTTTTCCTGTGGCGCCCTTTCACCTTTGGTTGCAGAAAAGGGGTTGGGAAGAATCTAAAATTGTAATGCGAGCCTGGCTAGCGGGGATTACTTTTGCTATTTTTGGGTTGTGGCTGGCGGCGATGTAGGTTATTTTTCTTCTTCAATGATCCGAAGCTCAATAGGATTACTGCGGACAATTTCTGATTCGGTGCCGCAATTTTGACACTCTAAAACATCACCAACAACAACCTCTCCTTGGATTTCAATTTCTTTTTGGCAATCAGGGCATTTAACCTTCATTTTGTTATAATAAATCTTATGACGGGCAAAAGTCAATTATTGTCAGTTACTCCTCTTATTAAACTAAACAGCTTTTTTCTTAAACGGGAGGATTTAAACCCCAGCGGCTCAGTTAAAGACCGAGCAGTTATTGCTCAATTGGCCTGGGCTAAAAAGCATGGTTACAAACAGGTAGCGGCCAGTACCTCTGGTAATTTTGGTATTAGTTTAGGTTTCTGGACCAAGCGATTTGATTTAAAAATAACTGTCTTTGTTTCCCCTAAAATTAGCCCTGGTAAAATTGAAAAATTAAAAACCCTGCCCCTTGTTTTGAAAACAAGCCCTCGGCCAATTACTGCTTGTTTTCGTTTTTGTAAAGAGTTTGGGGCTCTAAATTTGCGTCAATCTAAAGATCCTCGGGCAATTACAGGATTTTCTAGTCTGGGCGAGGAAATCGCCAGCCAAATTAAAAAAAGAAGATTAAATCCCAAAAGCATTTTTTTTCCGGTGAGCAGTGGCACCACTTTATTGGGAGTGGCACAGGGTTTAGCAAAAAAGGGTTTAGATTTAGCTCCTTTTTTGGTCCAGCCGGCAAATCACCCGGTTTTGGCCAAAATTTGGGATTACAAATTCAGGCCTGAGCAAAAAAGACTAGCAGATGCGCTAACAGCTAAAGTAATACCCCGAAAACCTGAAATTTTGCGGTTAATTAAAAAATACCAGGGTGGGGGAGTGGTGGTCCAAAACCAAGCCATTTTAAAATGGCACTTCTGGTTAAAAAATCGAGGGATTAATACTTCTTTTGAGGGAGCCCTAACTTTAGCTGGAGTGGAAAAGGCGCGGAAGCTAAGACTAATTAACAAGCAAACAGAAGTTGTTTGTTTGTTGACTGGCAAAGATTATTCCCAAAAATGAAGCTAAGACCAATAAAACAACCAGTCTTTTGGGTCGGCTTAAGTTACTTTTATGGTTTAGGCTTGGTTGATTTAGCCAAAAACGGGCTTTTAAAAAACTTCTTCCTAATCTGCCTGGATAATGATTTGGTTGTCAGGCAATTGCGGCAAAAAGGAGTGTCTGTTTTTTGTTTAGAAGAAAAGATTGGCCGTCAAGCAAGGGTAGTTCCTAGAAATACTGGCCACTTGCTTTCCCATCCCCTGGTAGTTGATTTTATTAACCAAAAATCAGACCCAAAAACTCCAGCGGTTGTTTTTTTTAAGCCTTCTTTAAAAATTGAGTTATTAGCTAAAAAACATAATTGGCGCTTAATTGGTAATTCTTCGGCTATTAATAAATTCTGGGAAAACAAGTTTAATTTTTATTCACAAAGCAAAAAGCTTAATTTACCGGTTTTGCCGGGAGAAATTATTCTTTCCGATAAGGTTGGTTTTAAGGAATTAAAACTAAAATGGGGTTTGCCGCTAATTGCCCAAACGGCCTTTGGTTGGGCTGGCAAAGGCAGCTTTTTAATTAAGAAAAGGGAGGATTGGGAAAGGCTCACCGCCAAAAGCCGTCTCAAGGCTAAAATCAACCCTTATTTTAAATCTCAAACTTTAATTAATAATGCCTGCATTTTACCCGACGGGCAGATACTAGCAAGCCCTCCAGCTTGGCAAATTGGCAATCAAAAGCTTTTTGCCACCAACCCCTTGTCTACTTGCGGTCGGGAATGGCGGGGAAAAATTAGCTCAAAATTGAGAGATGAAATTTTTAAAATTACTCAAAAATTAGGCAAAGCAATGTTTTACAAGGGCTATCTTGGCTTTTTTGGTTTAGATTTTCTTTTAAGCGGCAAAGACAAGCTTTTCATTATTGAGTGCAACCCTCGCCTAACGGCTTCTTCGGTTTTTTACTACTACCTGGAAAAAGAGGCCAGTTTAACACCTCTCTTATGGCTTCACTTGCTTAGTTTTTTAAAAGATAATGAATTCAAAACATTCTTTAGAAGAGACGGATTTTCTTTCAAGGGCGGTGAGCTTGTCGGGCGCAATACTACTAGTAAAGAATTAGTAATTGGAAGTGGTTTAATCTCGGGCCGCTATTCTCTCAAAGGGAAATTTTTAGGAAAAGGGGTTTTCCCCCGTTCTAAAAAAGAACTGGTTCTGTTTTATCCTTACTCAAAAAGATTAATCAAGCCAGGAGATGAGAATCTGCGAATTGCTACTCGGGAAAGAATTGTTAACGAGCAGGGGAAAATTAATCCTAATATTTTAAAAATTAGAAACAAAAAACCATCAGCATGGCTCAAGAAAAAAAAGTAAGTTCTTTTTTTATCATTGCTTTTCTTTTTTTGCTTTTCGGCCTAACTTTGATTGGGGATGTTTCTTTAGTAGAAGCGGAAAGAAATTTCGGTGATCAGTTTTATTTTTTAAAGAAACAACTTTCCTGGGCCCTTTTAGGGATGGGGCTTTTTTTGGTTGGAGCTAAAATTAACTATTGTTTTTGGCAAAAACTGGCTTTGCCACTTTTTGCCCTTTCTTTATTTCCTTTAGCTTTAGTTTTACTGCCCTCTTTTGGCCAGGTGATTGGTGGGGCCAAGCGCTGGTTAACAATTGGGTCAATTGGTTTTCAGCCTTCAGAATTGGTTAAATTTTCTTTGATTTTATATATGGCCGCTCTTTTAAGTAAACGAGAAATCAACTTTAAACAGCTATTATTAGTTCTAATCTTGCCCATTGGCTTAACCGTATTAGAGCCGGATTTCGGCACCAGTGTAATCATGGTTGTAATTGCCCTTTCAGTTTGGTTTTTGTCAGGCACTCCTTTAAAAAAAATTGTTTTGCCCTCTTTGTTTTTTCTTACTTTGGGAATTTCATTGATATATATTTCACCGTATCGCCGGGCTCGAGTAATAGGAATGATTAATCCCCTTGCTGATCCCCAAGGAAAATCATATCACTCCTATCAATTAACTCTTGCCTTGGGTTCTGGGGGCCTTTGGGGGGTGGGCATGGGTCAATCACGGCAAAAATATCAATATTTGCCCCACGTAACCACCGATTCAATTATGGCGGTGGTTGGAGAAGAGTTTGGATTGGTGGGAATTAGTTTTGTTTTGCTCGCCTTCCTGGCCATGATTTGGTCAGGTTTTAGAATCTCCTTTTTTGCAAAAGATCCTTTTGCCAGGCTTTTTACGGGGGGGGTTTTAACCTGGTTGGCAGTCCAAGGTTTGGTTAACTTTTCGGTTGTGGCAGTAGTTTTACCTCTTACCGGCGTGCCCTTCCCTTTAGTTTCCTACGGCGGTTCTTCTTTGGTGTTAACCTTATTTAGTCTAGGAATTATCTATAATATTTGGCAATGTCAAGGAAAATAGCAATTACTGGCGGCCACTCTACTGGACTGGCTTTAATTGAGGAAATCCGAAAGCAGCACCCAGATTGGCAAATTTATTATTTTGGCCGCAAATACGCCTTAGAAGGCCGAAAAGCTCCTTCTTTTGATGCCCAAGTCGTCTCCCAAATTAAATTCATTAAATTTATTTCCTTAACCACTGGCCGGCTGCAAAGAAGATTTAGTTTTTCCGCCCTTTTAAGCTTGCTGAAAATTCCTTACGGTTTTTGCCAGACTTTATACTGGCTGATTAAAATTCGACCTGATTTAATTCTTTCTTTTGGCGGCTACGTTTCTGTGCCGGTGGTAGTGGTTGGCTGGTTGCTGGGCATTCCTTCCATAACTCACGAGCAAACCCAAACTATTGGTTTGGCTACCAAAATCAACAGTCTTTTTTCTAAAAAAGTAGCCTTGGCTTTCCCCCAATTAGTTTCCAAATTTTCTTCGTCAAAAGCTGTTTATACGGGCATGCCTCTGCGGGATTGTCTTCACAACAAAACTCGGCCGGAAAGCCTGATAAATTTAGATAGAAGGCTAAAAGCAACAAAAAAACCATTGCTGTACATTGCTACTGGTAAAACCGGTTCCCAAAAAATTAACGACTTGATTAAAAAACTTGTGCCAATTTTAACCCAAAAATATGTAATTCTTCATCAAGTTGGCGAACTTGATTTTGCCAAGTATCAGTCTTTAATTAACAAAAACTATTGGCCAAAGGCATTCTTGCCCAGCCAAGAACAGGGCTGGGCTCTAAACAAGGCTGATTTATTAGTTTCTCGGGCTGGGGCTAATATTACTTTTGAAATTTTATTCTTGAAAAAAGCAGCTATTTTTATTCCCTTGCCCTTTAGTTCTCAAGAAGAACAAAAGAAAAACGCTGCTTGGTTTGTTTCTTTGGGCGGAGGGAAGATGCTCGAGCAAAAAGGACTTAGCCCTAAAAAATTATTAACCACTATTAGACAAGTTTTGAAGGATAAAGAAATCTATTTTAAAAACCTGCAAAAAATAAAGATTAAAAATGGGCGACAGCATATCTTAAGGCTGGTAGAAGAAATTTTTTAATGAAAAAGAAGGTTGTTTTCACTTTTGGTATTTTTCTTTTGGCAGGGTCAATTATCTGGGGATTGATTAATTTACGATCAGAAAAAAATTTGCTTATTTTACCTTTAACAAAAAGGGAGGAGTGGAAATTTTCTTTGAATAAAGAGCTAGTAAAATCAGGGATAAATTTAAGCAATGGCCCGGCTTGGAATCAAAAAACAATGAGCTTTGAGGGAAGGACCGCAGAAGGGATAAGAGTGATTTTCTCTGCTCAAAAAGGGGCGGAGGAACAGGTCGCCTCTTTACAACTGCTTCTTAATAAGTCTATTATGTTAAATAATGAGGGAAAAAAAATTAAAGTTATTGATCTGCGGGCTTTAAATCCATATGTCTCGTACGAAGATAATCAGCGCCGTTGACATTGGCAGCACCAAAATTACTACTTTGGTAAGCCAATATTTTGCTGAAGAAGACCAGATTAACGTCATTGGCATTTCTAGCGCGAAAGCGCGAGGAATAAGGAGGGGCCAAATTATTGATATTGAGGAGGCAACTGAAAGCGTTACCCGCTCAGTGGAGGGAGCGGAAAGAATGGCCGGTCTTTCAATCAGGGAGGCAATTATTGGGGTTACTACTCCTCATATCACCTCTCTTAATTCCTCTGGGGTTGTGGCCGTGGCTGATCCCAAGGGAGAAATTACTAGAAAAGACGTTGAGCGGGTAATCGAGGCTGCTCGAGCTATTTCTTTACCGGGAACTTCAGAAATTATTCATGTGATTCCTCGCCATTTTACGGTTGATGGTCAAGAAGGAATTTTGGACCCAGCCGGCATGACCGGGATTAGATTAGAGATAGAAACCAACATCATCATTGCCTCTCTGCCAGCAATGAAAAACTTAACCCGCTGCTTAACTGATGTTGGTCTTAATTTGAGCGGGTTGATTTATGCTGGCTTAGCTACCGGGGAAGCGATTTTAACCGAAACTGAAAAAGAATTGGGAGTAATTTTAATTGACATCGGTGGAGGGGTAACCAGTTTAACGATTTACACTGAAAGCTTTCCCTGTTTTGTAAGAGTTTTGCCAGTGGGAGCTGATAATGTGACCAATGATTTGGCTATTGGCTTGCGCCTTTCTTTAGAAAATGCAGAAAAATTAAAATTTTTTTTAGGTCGGGGAGAAGAGGAGAAGAAGAAAGAGAAAGTTAGGAAAAAAAGTGAAAAAAAAGCTGATGAAATAAAAAACGAATTTAGTTTAAAAAAAGCTGGAATTATTCAAGAAGAAGAAAAAAAAGTTTCTCGAATGGCTACTGTTAATGGAATCATTAAGCCCCGCTTGGACGAAATATTTTCCCTTCTTAAGGAAGAAATTCGAGAAAGCGGCTTTGGAGGAACTACTCCCGCCGGAGTGGTCTTAACTGGTGGAGGCGCTCATTTGGTTGGAATTAAGCGCTCCTGCCAAGAAACGCTGGCTCTACCGGTTAGGGTGGGGCTGCCTAAGCCGGTTAGCGGTTTGGTTGATGAAATTGCGGATCCGATTTATGCCTCTTCAATCGGCTTAATAAACTACGCTATTAAAACCAGCCAAGGAACAGTTGGCAAAAAGGAGTGGTTTGGAATTTCTCGCCTCAAACAGATTAGCCCCGGAGGGTTTTTAAAAAAGATTGTGGAAACAATCAAGCCTTTATTGCCATAAGCTTCCCCTCGGGGGTGCTTTTTAATTTTTTTCTGTTAGAATAGTTTAATGGGATTAATTAAACCCTTACCAGCTCAGATTGCCAAAATAAAAGTAGTGGGGGTTGGCGGTGGCGGCAGCAACGCGGTCAACCACATGGCCAGTCAAGAACAAATTAAAGGGGTGGATCTAGTTGTTGTTAATACCGACGCTCAGGCCTTAATGGTTTCAAAAGCCAAAATAAAAATCCAAATAGGTGAAAAGCTGACCAGGGGCTTGGGGTCAGGTGGTGATCCTCAAATTGGCCAACAAGCGGCCGAGGAGTCAAGAGAAAAGATAAAAAAGGTTTTAGAGGGCACGGACATGGTTTTTATCACGGGTGGACTTGGTGGAGGCACGAACAGCGGAGCAGCGCCAATCATTGCTCAAATCGCTAAAGAAGAATTAGGGGCTCTAACCGTAGCTATTGTAACCAAGCCTTTTCTTTTTGAAGGAACCAAAAGAATGGTTATTGCCGAAGATTCCTTGGGCAAGTTAAAAGAAAAAGTTGACGCTCTAATCGTGATTCCTAATCAACGTCTTTTAGAATTAGGCGATGAGGATATTTCTTTTCTAGACGCCTTTGGACTGGCTGACTCGATTTTGTCCCAATCAGTGACTGGAATTGCTGAATTAATTGCCACTTCAGGATTAATTAACATTGATTTTGCTGACCTACGCTCTGTTATTTACAACGCTGGTACAGCAGTCATGGGAGTCGGAATAGCCAGCGGCGAAAATCGGGTTGAAGAGGCAATTAAAAAGGCTGCTTCCTCTCCTCTATTGGATACTAGAATTGAAGGGGCCCGGGGAATTTTATTTAATGTTACTGGCAGTCCGGATTTAAGTATTAAAGAAGTTGAGAAGATTGCTCAAATGATTACCGAAAATATTAGCGGAGATGCTAATGTAGTTTTTGGAGCCACGATTGATGAAAAATTCAAAGATCAGTTAAAAATCACCCTAATTGCCACTGGCTTCGATCCGCAAAGAAAAACTCTCAGTAGTCTAATTAAAAACAACAGATCTAAAATTATCTCTAAAAAAGTTTCCTCTGAAGAAAAAGATAAGCTAGTCAAAATGGATTTGCCTGAAGGGGTAGAAATTGAAACTGAATTGGACGTTCCTTCTTTTTTACGCCGGGGCAATAACTAAAAGCCGTTTTTACTAACTAATGAAAAGGTGGAAAACACTACTGCCGTTATTGGTAATCTTTTCCCTCAATCTTTTACTTCTTTGGGGAATTGAATCTCATTATTTCTGGCGGCAATTGACTTACTGGCTTTTGGGATGGGGCCTATTTTTTCTAGTTGTGCGATTAAACTTTTCCTTGGAAAACCTAGCTAACTTCTTTCCCGGCTGGTATATTTTGGGGATTGTTCTTTTACTCCTGCCATTAATTTTTGGCAGCTTAACTCGAGGTTCAAGTCGTTGGTTATTTATCAAACAACAATCCTTTCAACCATCTGAAATTGCCAAACCAATTTTGATTATTTTCTGGGCTAGTTTTCTTTCACGATTAAAAATGAAAAAAACAACCAATCTTCTCAAAGTTTTCGTTTCAGTTTTAATTCCCGTGACTCTGCTGCTTTTACAACCAAGTCTAGGAACAGCCATAGTATTTGTTTTTTCAGCCGGAGCAATGATCCTCTTTTCCAAGGCTAATAAAAAGCGTTTGTTTTTAATCCTGCTTTTAATTTTGCCTTTAGTTTTACTTTCGGGCCATTTTTTCTTAGCTGACTATCAAAAGGCCAGAGTTCAAAATTTTCTTCACCCCAAAGCTGACCCCTTGGGAGGCGGGTATAATTTAGCTCAGGCCATTGTTGCTTTTGGTTCTGGCCGTTTCTTTGGTCGTGGTTTGGGCTTAGGCAGTCAAACCAGGCTATTCTTTTTGCCCGAAAGACATACGGATTTTATTTTTGCGACCTTAGGAGAAAGTTTTGGTTTTTTTGGAGCATTCCTACTTTTAACAAGCTACGCCAGTCTTTTTGCTTTTCTTTGGCGTCAAGCCGCTAAAGAAAAAGGCGAGTTTGTTTGTTTACTAAAGGTAGGCTTAATTAGTTCTCTTTGGTTTCAAGTAGTAGTTAATATTGGGATGAACTTAGGGCTAATGCCGGTAACTGGTTTGCCCCTGCCTTTTTTTTCCTACGGCGGTTCATCTTTGCTAACTAGCCTAATCTCCCTAGGATTAATTATTAAAGCCTAGGCTTATGGTATAATCATTTTAATGAAACAGGCAGTAATTCAATTCCAGGGACATCAATATTTAGTTAAAAAAGGGCAAGTTCTTGACTTTGATCGCTGCCCTGGCGAAAAAGGCGATAAAATCAAGATCAAAGAGGTTCTTTTGACTTTTGAACAAAAAGGTAGGGTAGCTATTGGCAACCCCCATATTAAAAGAGTAACGGTCGATGCCGAAATTCTTAATCATTTTAAAGGTAGAAAAATTGATATCCGGCGATATAAAGCTAAATCCCGTTATCGTCGACTTAAGGGTTTTCGCCCTTCTTTAACCAAAGTTAAAATAAAAAAGATCAATGGCTAAAACCAAAGCAGCTGGTAAAACTAAACAAAAAACTCCCCGGCCAGGAAAAAGGTTGGGAGTTAAACTTTATGGCGGCCAGTCAGTCAAAACCGGCCAAATAATTGTTCGCCAACACGGAAGTAAATTTTCACCGGGGCCAGGAGTGAAAATGAGTAGAGACTTTACTTTGTTTGCCTTACGAAACGGAGTTATTAAATTCCGCCTTCGCCATGGCAAACAAAGGGTTTGTGTTTTTTAAGCGAGAATGGACGCTGTTGTTGTTGAAATTGAAACTAGCTTGCTCCAACCAAATCCTCTTCAACCACGAGATACAATTACCCCAACTTCAATCACTGAATTGGTAGAATCAATCAGAGAGCATGGAATTCTTGAACCTTTGTTAGTAGCCAAAACTCCGGCTGGCTACCAAATTATCTCCGGAGAAAGACGCTGGCAAGCGGCTCGCATTTTAGGAATATCCAGAATTCCGGCGGTAATTAAAGAGGCTGACTCCAGACAAATGCTTCAACTAGCCTTAGTTGAAAATGTACAACGGAGCGAGCTTACTCCCTTAGAAAGAGCCAAGGGTTTTAAACGGCTAAAAGATGATTTAAATTTATCTTGGCCGTTAATTGCCGGTAAAATTGGCAAAAGTGTTGCTTACGTAATCAACACTGTTAGGTTGCTGGAGCTGCCAGATGCCCTAAAAGATGGTTTGCTTTCTGGTTTAATCACCGAAGGGCACGCTCGAGCTTTAGGTGGAATTAAAGACACGCGCTTAATGATTGAGGCTTACAAGCTGGTTTTAAAAGAAAAAGCTTCGGTAAGAAGGGCGGAAGAAATTGGCCGTTTAATGAAAGAGTCGCTCAAAGATTCACAAAAAGAGGGCCAGGAGCATCTTCTGTCTAAAAAAGAAATTGGCAAGCTTATTGATTCAATCAAAAGCGTTTTTTCACCACTGGTTCCCAAAATAGACATAATTCATACCCGGGTAAGGGGAACAATTAGCCTTGAGCTTCGAGGCAAAACCTCCCAAACTAAAAAATTTCTTGAGAAAATAGTTAAAAAAATCTCGCACTAATAGAAGCACTCCTGCGAGGTGAGTTTTGGCTCCTCGGAGGTGTGCGGAAAAAACACTCCCGAGGGTTTTAATATTCCACTGAATCAATCAACCCCAATTCTGAAGGCGGCCAATAAACAAAAAAAGCGCGGCCAATAACTGAGTTTAAAACTATCGGGCCAAATTCGCGAGAATCGCGAGAGTGGGAGCGATTGTCGCCAAAAAGCGCATACTGACCCTCGGGAACAATAACCTCGCTTCCGGCAGAAAAATAAGACCCCGGTTCGATAATAGCCTCCGAAGAAAGGTATCTTTCCGATAAGGGCTGGCCATTAACAAAGATTTTGCTATTTTGTATTTTAATTCTTTCGCCAGGCAAGCCAATTACTCTTTTAATATATTCACATTCGTCTTCTGCGCAGGGCTCGGTTGGCGGAGCTTTGAAAACAACCACATCGCCTCTTTCTGGTGGGTGAAATCTATAAGAAACCTTATCAGTTAACAATAAAGATTTGTCCTTAAAATTTGGCATCATGGAGCGTCCGTTAACCTGATTGGGCTGAGCTACAAAAAGATAGAGGAGAATAAAAATTGAGGCGGCAAAAACCAAGGCCTGAATCGTGTCTACAAAAAAGAAAAAAATGCGTTTAAGCATGATGTTATCATAGGCGTCTTGGTATAATGTGTCAACAAGGGCTTGTAGCTCAGCCGGGTCAGAGCGTTCCGTTCACATCGGAGAGGTCACAGGTTCGAATCCTGTCAAGCCCACCAGGCCCCATTATGCTCTTGCCCGCAAGAATCCTAGGGTTTTTCTAGATGCCTCTTGAAGAACTTTTAGCAGTTGAGTTTCTATTCCCTCTTCCTGACAGGGTAATTTCATTAAGCCGGCCAAAACTACGGCAAGAAACGCATCGCCAGCATTGGTTGTATCACCATTAAAAATTTCTTCTTGGGCAAGACGATGCTCGGCAACATAAACAGTGTTCCCCAGCCTAAGGTATAAAACTGCCCCTTTTTGTCCCTTAGTTTCAAGTATAAACCTGAGGTTTGCTTTTCGCACCAATTCCCGAGGCTCGCTAGCGCCATCCCAACCGCCAAGAAGAACTTCAATCTCTCCCTTATTTCCTGAAAAAGCCATTTCTCCTTGAGTCTTGCGCTGTAGGGTTTTTATCTCATTTACAGCTTCCGGCAAAATAGAGCCTGCTCCTAGCCCAATTACGGTGAAAACATTGGGCCGAGCAGCAAGTTGAAGGGCTGCGCCCATATAGCTTGGCTGGATAAGCTCGCGGGTGTCAACCAGAAGCAAATTTGGTCCTTGTAGTCCAGTGATCGCTTGATCAGGGATGTTAATTTCCTGTTCGTCTCTAATCATCACCATGCTGCGACCACCAGGTTCATAAAACGAAATACAAATTGGCGTGAGCCCAGAGCATAAAGTTTCTTCGATTAGGAGCCGATTGTTTAGTTGAGTTCCTAATCTGGCCATAAGCTCTTGGCGTTTTTGATTAACACGCCTCATTAGCTCGCCTACTTCATTGCCCATCTCGTCGGCTTTTCCGACAGGAACGAAACAGATGCCCTTTTTGATTTCCGGTTGTAACTCTAACAATACTCGCAAGGTAGTAAAAACCGAACCTCCAAGACGAAGCAAGCCTTCTTGTTCTTGGATAAATGAGTAGAGATCTCTTTCTAAGACTCGACGGAAGCCAGCTAAAAAAGCCTCGACTCCTCTTAGCTCCTGGTGTTGCCAGCCATCTATTGACGAGACTAGCCGCCATCCATCAGAAGCCAAGCCTAGTTTTTGAAGGGTTATCTTATCTGCAGGAACAGGAACATCAAAAGTAAGAAGGGTGGGCGTTATTACAATATTGATCTTCCTTAAAAGAGAAAGTTCTTTTAACACGATTCCATCGGAAATTTCAAGAACCGTTTCTTCATTATAAGGGAGTGGTGTTATTTCTGAACGGGCCATATTTACCAAAAATTGGGGCAGTTTCCAAATTCTATAACATCTTTAGGAGGGGGTAAAGAGGGTCTTTTTTAATGTGGGACCGGAAAACACTCCTTAAAAAATCTCCTTGAAGAAGTAGAAGGCGGTATAAGAATAAGCACATGAGAAAGGATAATTTTTGTCTTTAAGAAACTGTTTGGCTTGATCAAGATAATCCTCGCCTGCTTTGTAGCTTATCAAAGAGAATTCGTTTAACTCTCCCCATTTTTGAGGAAGTTTTTTTTGAAACCGGATAGTCCGCCGACTCCGCAGTCTTTGTTTCCAAGCTGACAAAAAATCTTTCCTCGCCCGCCAAGAACCAGGGCGGTCCTCTTCTTCCAAAAGGGAAGCAAGAGTTTCGGTTAAAAGCTTTATTGACTCTTCGCTTTTCTTTAAAAATGCAAGATCAGAGCAATCTTTTCGGGAAACAAACAGATGATCAATTACTTTTTCTATTTCTTCGGGATCAATCTCCCCCTCTATCATCTCTCTTATGACTTCCTCCACCTTTTTTAACAACTCGCTTAGGCAACTTATTTGCATGCCCTTAGCTTCCTGAAAAACCGCATTCAGCAGTCCTTTTTCGTCTCCGGCCAAAGGATTTTCTTTGGGTGAACCCGGTTCAATATTAAATTCATAAATTATCTCATCGCCAGTTTCCACCCCTCCCCGATAAAGACTCCAAAAATCTTGATCAAATAATTGCCCCACTAAAAGATGATATTCACCTTCACCCGTGCCTTGGAGTTTGGCCTGATACGAGCCAGATAAAGGATTGGGAATAATAATGAAGCCCTGAGAATCGGGAGAGTGGGGACGGCCATCGGGACCAATAACTTCTAGAGTAACTGGAGAGGCAATCATAAAAATCAGGGTATCGTCGCGCGGATAAGAAATGCCGCTGGTAACAGCAGTTGCGT
>Ga0209121_10000275_pt1 | contig 55487 bp, 49 predicted proteins | sample Cruoilmetagenom3_FD_187292 | JGI IMG/M metagenome (GOLD analysis project Ga0209121, IMG submission 187292) | Oil polluted marine microbial communities from Coal Oil Point, Santa Barbara, California, USA - Sample 3 (SPAdes) (version 2) | ecosystem: Environmental > Aquatic > Marine > Oil seeps ... | reverse complement strand
CATGACTTCCAAGTGACACGAGTTGGAACTGGTCTCTCTGGTTTTCGTGATGAAGACATCGCTGAGATGTTTCACTACGTTGCCTATCCCGAATCAAACTGTTTCTTCGACATAGCTTGGCGTCCATTCCTCCCGGACGGTGCCAAGTTCTGGGGAACGTTTTGACGAAAAGCCTCCGCTGATTATCTCCTCCTACGGGATCAGTGGGGGCTTTTCTTTTTCAACGGGACTGATTAGACCAGTCAGTTCCTTCTAAATGCAACAAGGAAGTTCCAATGCAAAACAATCCCTTCCCCCAACCAATCTCGGAAGAGATCTGGGACCGGAAATACAAACTGACCACCCCGAACCCAGACATCCCAGATGATCTTTCAGTTTCAGATACTTGGCGTCGTATCGCCAATTCCTGTGCTGATGCAGAGATCACCCTGACCGGTGAAAAGACAGGCACAGAGATCACAGACGTGTCTCGTGACAACTGGCGTCAACGGTTCTATCTCGCACTGGAAGACTTCAAATTCCTTCCTGCTGGTCGGATCACAGCCGGTGCAGGCAGTGGCCGTGCAGTCACACTGTTCAACTGCTACGTGATGGGAACCATCGGTGATGATCTGGACAGCATCTTCACCAACCTCAAAGAAGCAGCACTGACCATGCAACAAGGTGGTGGTATCGGATATGACTTCAGCCCAATTCGTCCATCTGGTGCTCCTGTCAAAGGTGTTGATGCTAATGCTTCAGGTCCACTCAGCTTCATGGATGTCTGGGACGCAATGTGTCGCACGATCATGAGTGCTGGTGCTCGTCGGGGAGCGATGATGGCAACCATCATGTGTACACACCCTGATGTCCTCAAGTTCATCAAAGCCAAACGTGAGATGGGTCGTCTCAACATGTTCAACATGTCTGTGATGGCATCTGATCCGTTCATGAACGCAGTCATCCACGATCTCGACTGGGAACTGTGCCATGAAGTTGCACCTGCTGACACCTCACTGGGTCAGAGTGCAGATGGACTCTGGATCTATGAAGTGGTGAAGGCTCGTGACCTCTGGAATGAGATCATGGACAACACCTACAACCATGCTGAACCCGGTGTCCTGTTCATTGACCGTATCAACAAGATGAACAACCTCTGGTACGTGGAGCAGATCGCTTCGACGAACCCATGTGGTGAACAGCCATTGCCTCCTTACGGTGCATGTTTGCTTGGTTCCATCAACCTGAGCCGGATGGTGAAAAATCCTTTCGAACCAAAGGCTTCAATCGACTACGATGAAATCGAACGCACAACTCGTGTGGCCGTCCGTCTTCTGGACTCGGTGATTGACTCGTCGAATTTCCCTCTGCCTGAACAAGAAGCAGAAGCGAAGTTCAAACGTCGTATGGGTCTGGGTATCACTGGCTTTGCTGACATGTTGTTCATGGTCAACGAGAAGTATGGCTCGACAATTTCCCAAGAGCTGGCCGAAAAAGTGATGAAGACAATCACTCTGGCTGCCTACTGGGAGTCGATCCAAATGGCTCGTGAGTACGGACCATGCCCAGCAACAGAAACCTTTGAACAACGAACACAGTTTGTTCGCTCTGATTTCATGGCTCAGGAAGAGATCCCATCTGAAATGCGTGATGCAATCATGCAACACGGGATCCGGAATGCTCTGCTGACTTCGATTGCTCCGACAGGAACGATCTCCATGTACGCAGGGAACGTCAGCTCAGGCATCGAACCAGTCTTCGCAGGCCGGTACATGCGGAAAGTTCTGGAAGACGATGGTGTCACCAAAGTCGAACAGATGGTCGAAGACTATGGCGTGCTGAAGCATCGTGAATGGTGCGAGTCAACTGGTCGGGATGTGGATCCAAATCCTGAACATCTGGTCACAGCTCAGACCCTCACACCCAATGACCACTTGGTCATGCAAGCTGCTGTGCAGAAATGGATCGACTCGTCGATCTCCAAGACAATCAACTGTCCGGAAGACATTTCCTTCGAAGAGTTCAAGGAAGTGTACATGGAAGCCTATCGTCTTGGCTGCAAAGGTTGCACAACCTATCGTCCGAACGACACTCTGGGTTCAGTGATCTCGATCATTGAAGATGAGAAAGAAGAAGGACCAGAAGCTCCACCAGCCGTGGAAATCCCAATGGACACTGTGTCAGACCGGGAACCAGTGCTGACAGCCAAGGTCTACAAGCTCAAGTGGAAGAACTCCAACGTCTACGTCACAATCAGTGATCAGTGGATCGGTGGCCAGCTCTCTCCATTCGAGATTTTCATCAACACCCAGGACATGTCCAACTTTCAGTACATCGTTGCACTCACTCGCATGATGTCATCGGTCATGCGTCGTGGTGGTGACATCAGCTTTGTGATCAACGATCTGAAATCCATCATGGATCCAAATGGTGGAGAGTTTGTTGGTGGCCGTTACCAGCCGTCCTTCATGGCTTACCTTGGTCAAACTCTGGAACGTCACATTGACGGACTGGATGAAACCCAAGCAGCATTGGAGGAGACCTACGAACTCCTCGCTGAAGAGACACAGACCAACTACCTTCCGGACCCATGTTCTGAATGCAACGCATTCACCATGGTAAACCGTGGGGGTTGCCCAGTCTGTGACGACTGTGGCCACAGCAAATGTGGTTAAACCTCAACCGTCCCCGGTCTTAGGACTGGGGACACCCCTCAAGGAAACAAGAATATGGCTCTAAACAAAGACCAACAAGCCGTGTTCATGAAGGTCATCCAGTTCATCAACGGACCCGACAAATTCATGGACGTATCCGGTGGTGCTGGCACAGGCAAAACCTACCTGATCTCCCAAATCGCTGATGGGATCCTCAAGCATCAGACAACCAAGACCATGCACAGCGTGGCAGTCACAGCGACAACCAACAAAGCAGCAGCCGTCATCTCTGACGCAATGCCACACCGAGCAGGTGAGATTGGGACGATCTATTCGTTCATGAATCTTCGTGTCTCGGAGAACTTCCGTACCGGTGCAGTCAAGATTGTTCCTACCCCCAAGTGGATGGTTCACTCTGCCATTCTCATCATCGTCGATGAGTGCTCAATGGTGAACACTGACCTGTTCAAGTACATCATGAAAGGGACAGACTCGAACTGTAAGATCTTGTTTGTAGGGGACAAAAACCAATTGGCTCCTGTCAAAGAGAACATTTCTCCGATCTATGCTCAGGGTATGGAGACCGGTCTTCTCGGTATGCCTGTGCGTAACGCTGGCCAACCAGCTCTGATGGAGCTGTGTGAGCAAGCCAAGCAAACAGTCCTGACCGGGAAGTTCACCCGGATCAAGGAAGTCCCCGGTGTGATTGACTTTGTCGATGGCACCACACTCAAGGGTGTTCTGGAGCGTGAGTTCCACCAAGAGGATCCTTCCAAACGGGTTCTGTCCTACACCAACCGACGGGTGATCGAATACAACAGCTTCATTCGTGAGCTTCGCAGCTACATGGAACCATATGAAGTTGGTGAGATTCTTTCGAACAACTCATCGGCTGAACTGGTGGGCAAAGAGCGTCTATACACTGACCAAGTTGTTCGTGTGGTTCGAGTCACTGATGATTATCTGGATCAGAGCATCATCTCTGGTGAGAACATCCGCATGATCATCATGGACGTTGAAGATGTGAACTCCGGTGTGGTCTATCAGGTGACAGCTTTTGCTGATCACAATGATCGAGCTGACGTTCTGAAGTTCTATTCCCAAACCAAGAGCTGGGAACGCTTCTTCAAGATCAAGAACGGGTTCCCCGATCTTCGGTCAGTCAGTGCATCCACCACACACAAGGCTCAGGGGTCCACCTATGACTCTGTCATCGTTGACCTTGCTGACATCGGCAAGTCAACCAACAAGGAACAGACAGCACGTCTACAGTACGTTGCTCTGTCCCGCCCACGATCTCGGATCTACGTCCGAGGATCTCTTCCAGAAAGATATTTCGAATGAGTGACATGGAGATGTTCTATGGGAAAGTCACACGGTCTAATCGGACTGATGTTCCCAAAATTGAAGATGACGATGATTTCTATGACTGGGAAGATCGTCAAGATGGTCGAAGCTATTATCGTATCGGCGAAGATCTGTTTGAGGTAACACCTTTGAGCAGCTCAATCGACGTTCACGGTGGAACACTTTTGATTCCACCCGGTGAGACCACTGAGTACCGTTTTCTTTGTTACTGGTACAATGGTGGTGCCAGTAGCCGGGAAGTAATCGAATCGGCCATCGAAAGTCTATTGGAGAGCAGACTATGAAGTATGAGATCATTGGCAACTCTGCTCAAGACCCACGGATTGCTATCCTGGTTCCACGTATCCAGACAGCGGAGGTGCAGAAACACTACTACCAACCTCACCTGAAAGCCTTGGGTGAGAATGTCATGGTCGCAGACCTCTTTATGGATGGAACCAGAAAGAAGAACACGGCTGCGGATATGAAGGAATATCTGGATGACCTGTTGCCCAACCTAAAGGCAGCCGGGATCAAGATGCTCGTTGTAACTCAGCCGGATTACTTCAAGATCCTGACCAAGAAAGCGAAGACCGATACCACCATCGGAGACTTCTTCACAGCCGGGTATGATGAGGACTTCACCGTCACATACTGCCCGAACTATGGTCGAGTGTTCTACGATCCTGACAACATGAAGAAGAAGATCGGCATGGCTCTGGAGTCTACCAAACGGTGGGCCAAAGGAGACGTGTCTGTGGTCGGTGAGAACATCATCAAGTTCGCCGACTACCCAATGACAGATACAGACATCGCTCAGTGGTTGGACAAACTGCTGAAGATGGATTGTGATCTGACCTGTGACATCGAAGGCTTCTCACTGAAGCACTATGATGCAGGGATTGGGACGATCACATTCTGCTGGAACGAACACGAAGGCATTGCCTTTCCAGTGGATTACGTTGTTGCCAAAGGCAGTGCAGCAGAAGGTGCTCATGGGGTTCAGTTCACGAACAAAGCTGTTCGAGCTGCTCTCCAGGTTTTCTTCCATAACTTCAAACGGAAGATGATCTACCACAACATCTGCTACGACGTGTATGTCCTTGTTTATCAACTATTTATGGATCACATCCTGGATCAAGAGGGTCTCCTCGAAGGTTTGGAAGTGATGCTGAAAGACTGGGACTGCACACAGATCATCTCCTATCTGGCCACCAACTCGTGTGCTGGGAATGAGCTGGGTCTGAAGGCACAGGCTCAGGAGTTTGCTGGGAACTATGCGGTGGAAGACATCCATGACATCACCCAAATCCCACTGCCCAAACTCCTCGAATACAACCTGATCGACGGTCTATCAACATGGTATGTGTTCAACAAAAACCGTCCAATCATGATTGCTGACCAGCAAGAGGAGCCATATCAAGCTCTCTTCCGTCCAGCCGTGATTGACATCATTCAGATGCAGCTCACTGGGATGCCTCTGAACATGGGCAAGGTGAAAGCCTTGGACAAGCAGCTCCACAAGGAGAGTGACGACAACTTGGCAAAGATGAATGGTCTTCAGATCGTCTGGTCCTTTATGGATCAGCTCCGAGATGAGAAAGTCATCGAGAAGAATGCGAAGCTGAAAACCAAGCAGATCACGAAGGCTGATCTGGGTAAGACCAAAGACACTGTGGTCGAATTTAACCCCGGATCTTCACAGCAACTTCAACGCTTCCTTTATGATGAAGACTTCCTTGGTTTGCCGGTGTTGGATTACACTGACAGCAAGCAGCCTGCCACAGGTGCTGACACTCTAGAGAAGCTGATCAACCACACCAAGGATCCGAAGGTCATCCGGTTCTTGGAGATCCTAATCGAGTTCAAAGCCAGTGCGATTATCCTGTCTACGTTTCTTCCGGCATTCCTTAAAGCCCAGAAGGGTAACGATGGATGGCATTATCTGTTCGGAAACTTCCGACTGGGTGGTACTGCATCTGGTAGACTTTCGAGCAACAACCCCAACCTACAGAACATCCCTTCTGCTGGTTCCACAAAAGTCAAACAGAGACTTGCAAAGCTCATCAAGGAATGCTTTGAAGCACCTCCCGGATGGCTGTTTGTGGGTTTGGACTTCGACTCGTTGGAGGACAAAATCTCAGCAGTGACGACCAATGATCCAGAGAAGATCAAGGTCTATTCTGATGGGTTCGACGGACACTGTCTCCGTGCATTGGCTTATTTCAAAGAGCACATGCCTGACATTGAACTGCTTCCAGAAGGGGCCACCCCCTACAAGGCAGTCGTCGATGGGAAAACGATCTATTTCCACAGCGATGAGGAGATAGAATATGAGGGTCAAAAACTGCTTGGTCATGAGCTGTTTGCCCAACTCAACAAGTGAGAAAATCCATGAAGCAATTTATTGGAACCAAGACATTGATGTATCGTACCTGATGCTTAAACTGGTTGGGACAGTCGAGTCTGTCTCCACAGTTGACGCGAGCGAACACAATGTCGCTCGTGTCAATTCCATCAAGAAGCTCTATCCCCACTGGAGACAAGAGTCGAAGGCTCCAACCTTTGCTCTCACCTATCAGGGGACATACGTGACCTTGATGACAAACTGTGGCTTCACCTCGCAGTTGGCTAAGTCAATCGAAGCCAGCTATCATAATCTGTACCACGTCTCTGACAAGTGGGTTGCAGATAAACTGGAACAAGCCTGTAAGGATGGCTACGTCACCCTCGCATTTGGCCTGAGATTGCGAACTCCCCTGCTGAAGCAGGTTGTGTTGGGAACCAGTAAGACACCGTATGAGGCAGCAGCAGAGGGCCGGACAGCAGGTAATGCTCTCGGTCAGTCGTACTGTATGCTGAATTCTCGTGCTGGTTCTGAGTTCATGCAGACTGTCCGAAAGGGACCACATCGTTTGGACATCAAACCTTGTGCTCAGATCCATGACGCAAACTACATGCTCATCCGGGATGACATGGAGACAGTCCTCTATACCAACAAGCACATGGTGAAAGCTGTGAGCTGGCAAGAGGATCCTGCAATCCAGAATGAGCACATCAAAATGTCTGGGGAGCTGTCGATCTTCTATCCAAACTGGAAAGAGGAGATGACCATTCCCAAAGACGCATCAATCGCTGATGTCCAAAAGGAGATCGGCAAACATCTGGAGAAACTGGCAGCATGAGATTTCAGTCGTCAAGGCAGCTTCACGACATGTTCCAAGATCACATCAAACAAGGTCGTGACTGCATTTATATGTGCCATGACTTCCGTCACTGTGAATACATGATCGAGATGATGCTGACGATGTATCGTCACAACTCATTCTCCCGGCCTAACCGTATGATTTTCTACGACAAAGGTCGGGTGAAATTCAGATCGACACAAGACAGACCGGACCAAGTTCTATGTGGTCCACCTTCTTTTGTGGTTCTGGATCATGCAGCACTTCGGAAGTTGAACACTGTCAAACGGGTTGAGTGGAAGAACCACGTAAACCACAACAATGAAAGGATCATGACCCATGGTTAAGATCACCAACCACCACAAGATCGACCTGCCTTTGGCGGTTTGGCTCTTGCAAGACGGCTACAACTCAGGAGCTGCTGAAGCTCCTCCGGGTGAGCTGATCTCAGTGACCACACTGATGAAACCAACACGTCAACTGATCCTCAAACGTAAAGTGGATCACAAGATGGAAGAGATGGATCTGTCTGATGTCATCGCTTCTCGTATGGGCCATGGTCTCCATGACTCCATCGAACGTGCTTGGACCCAAGGTGACTGGCAGGGGGCAATGCAAAAGCTGCACTACCCTCAGAAGATCATCGACAAGGTTCGGATCAACCCGGACCCCAAGACTGTGAAAGACGACGAGATCCCCATCTATCTGGAGATCCGTGGTTACAAACAGTTCCGGGATCTGGTCATCACTGGTCAGCTCGACTTTCTGATCGGCCAAGCCTATCGGGATTTCAAATCCACATCCACATTTGCTTGGACTTCTGGGAACAAGGATGAAGACTACATCCTCCAAGGGTCCATGTATCGTTGGATCATGCCAGATTTCATCCGAGATGATGTCATGCGGATCCAATTCATCTTCACAGACTGGGTGAAATACCGGACTGTTGATCCCAAGTACCCTCAGATTCGGACTCCCCACAAAGAGTTCGCTCTGCTGTCCCTGAAAGAGACAGAAGACTGGGTCAATGGGAAGATCGACCACATCATCCAGAATGCTGGCAAGAACCAAGACAAGATGGTGGAGTGTACAGACAAAGAACTGTGGCGATCTGAGCCTCAGTACAAGTATTACTCCAATCCGGAGACCGCCAAGAAAGGTGGTCGTTGCCAGAAGAACTTTGACAACCCAGCCGATGCACAACTCCATCTCTCGGAGAAGGGCAAAGGCACTGTGGTCACGGTTCCTGGAGAGGTGAAGGCATGTTCCTACTGCCCTGCTTTCTCGGTTTGTGAACAACGCAAAAATTACTTCCACGACGACGGAAGTCGAACATAAGGAGATACCCCGTGTCAAAACCACTCTATGACCTCAGTGTGCTTGAGCAAGAAGCTCATAACCCGGCCATGTCAGAGCTGGTTGATCTGCTGTGCCATCGTACAGGAAACGTCAACCGAGACTTCTTCCAAGCCGAAGTTGCCTATTTTCTGGGACTGATCCCAAGCTCAATGCGAGCCACAATCGTCAGTCCTGAACGTGGTAACATTCCCATCAACATCTATTCCATTGCTCTGGCTACGTCAGGCTTTGGTAAAGGTCACTCTGTGTCCCTGATGGAGGATGTGATCTCGGACTTCCGGCAGCTCTTCACGGGGACAATCTTCCCATCCATCGCAGAAAGCTCGATCTATGATCTGGCTGTTAACATCGCTGCTGCCAAGTCTGGTTCAGAAAATGAGGAAAAAGCATTGCTGAAGGCTGATTTTAAGCGCCAGGGACATGCACCTTTCCTCTTTGACTCCGGTACTGGCCCAGCGGTCAAACAACTGCGTTACAAGCTGCTGTTGGCCCGTGCTGGTGCCATCAATTTCCAGATGGATGAGATCGGATCCAACATCGTCGGCAACACAGAGGTGATCAACATCCTCTTGGAGCTGTACGATTTGGGTCAGATCAAAACCAAGCTGGTGAAAAACACAGCAGACAACGAACGTGGGCATGATCTGGTTGGGGCAACCCCGGCCAATGCTCTCATGTTCGGAACTACCTCGAAGCTGTTCGATGGATCAAAGACCGAGGAGGAGTTCTACTCCTTCTTGGAAACTGGATACGCTCGACGTTGCTTTTTTGGTATGGGGCAACCTGAAACACTGTCCCCCACAATCAACCCTGAAGACGTTTACAACGGGTTGGTGTCCAAGAACCGGTCCCAGGCACTTCTAAACTGGAAGGCCAAGCTCGCCAAGTTCGCGGACACTCGGTTCTTCAATCAGAAGATTGATGTTCCGAAGGAGGTTGGTGTCGAACTGATCTCCTATCGTCTTTACTGTGAGAGTGTGGCCAATGGGCTGCCAGAGCACGAGGTTGTCCGGAAAGCTGAACTATCTCACCGGTACTTCAAAGCTCTGAAACTGGCAGGGGTTTATGCATTCTTGGATGAGTCTTCAGACATCACCAAGAAGAACCTCCGTCAGGCTCTCAAGGTCGCTGAAGAGAGTGGCAAGAGTTTCCAAATGCTTCTGAAGCGTGAACGGAACTTCGTTCGTCTGGCAAAGTACATTGCTGAGTCAGGCGTGACCTTGACCCATGCTGATCTGGTTGAAGATCTACCATATTATCCATCCTCCACGACACCTCGTCGGGAGATTATGGATCTCGCAATGGCATGGGGCGTGAGCAACCACGTTGTCATCAAGAAAAATGTGATCAGCGGAGTTGATTTCTTCACTGGCTCAACACTGGAGGAGACGGATCTCAACAAGATCCAATTCAGCTTCTCTGATCACTTCGCTTCTGACTATTCTCCGATGGAAAAACCATTCGATAGCCTTCCAAAGCTGTTGGGTGCTCCGGGGATGCACTGGTGTAACCACCACTTCGACAAAGAGCATCGGTCAGAAGACAACGTCATCGAAGGCTTCAACTGCCTTGTGGTGGATGTGGATGGGACGATCTCTCTTGAGGCCGTTCACGAACTGATGAAGGAGTACACCTTTATTACAGCCACGACCAAACGTCACACTGACGAAACTCATCGGTTCCGTCTGATTATGCCAGCAAACTACAATCTCAAGCTGGACAAAGAAGACTACCGGGACTTCATGAACAGCTTCCTTCTTTGGCTGCCGTTCGAGTCCGATGAGTCAGCGAACCAACGGTCAAAGAAATGGATGACCATGGAAAACAGTCAGGTCACTGTCCACAAAGGGACAAGCCTGGTGAATGTCCTACCGTTCATTCCGAAAACCAAACAGAACAGTGAGTACACCGCACAGGTTGCTGATCTGGGACGTTTGGACCACTTGGAACGCTGGTTCTTGAACAACATGGAGGTGGGAAACCGCAACAACAATCTGCTGAATTTCGCAATGATGCTGGTTGATGCTGGGGCCACCTACGATGTGATCAAGGGCAAAGTCAAAACCTTGAATGAACAGTCCGTAAGTCCTCTCAAGAAAGACGAAGTGGAGTCCACTATTTTGAAATCGGTCGCCAGTAAAATGGCGGTCTAACCCTCTCCTGACTGAGAGACCAGATGTACCCCAGAGGAGCGTTTAGCTGGGGCAGCTTCGCAATTGGTGATAAGGCCACCTAGAAGTAAAAATAAGAGATCACTATCACGCTGTCCTATTGGATACCAAAGGATGTGTCGGTTCGATTCCGATGGAAGATCTCTCAGTCAGTAGACCTCCGTAATTCAACAGGATAGAAACCTGTTTCCTAAACAGGGAATGAGGGTTCGAGTCCCTCCGGGGGAACCAAACAAAGGAGACGTTATGTCTGAAAGTCCAAAAGCCATCCTCATCGCTGGTGAATCCGGTGCAGGTAAATCTGCCTGTCTCCGGAACATACGTGATCAGGAGGGTGTCCTCTACATCAACTGTGAAGGTGGCAAACCGCTACCCTTCAAGAACAAGTTCAAACGGGTGACAGTGGATGACCCTGAAGAGATCTTTGATCTGTATCAGCAAGTCTTCGACAACCCTGGATGGTTCCACACCATCGTGATCGACACCATCAGCTTTATGATGGACCGGTTCGAGTCTGTTCATGTGCTTGGTTCAGCCAACACAATGCAGCAATGGGGTGCATATGGCCAGTTCTTCAAAACCCTGATGTATGATTACGTGGCCAAGTTCGAAGGCTACTCGATCATGCTGGGTCACATCGACGCTCAACTCGATGAAAACACTGGCAAATTTTCTTACACCGTGCCTGTCAAAGGTGCGTTGAAGAAGAACGGTCTGGAGGCATACTTCACGACTGTGATCGGAGCCAAGAAAGCAACGATCAAGGAGATCGAGAAGGATGCTGCCGAAGGCAAACTCCTGAAGATCTCTGAACGGGATCGGGATCTGGGATTCAAACATGTCTTCCAAACCCGGACCACACGGGCTACAGTGGGCGACCGGATTCGGTCTCCATTCGGCCTGTTCGAGGATGATGAGACGTTCATCGAGAATGATGCACAACTCGTCATCGACCAACTGGTAGAATACTACGCGGAATAAACGCCGAAAAACAAACCAGACAACCTGACCCTGAAAAGAAAGAAAACAGCTTATGAGCAATATTTTCGCAGGAAAGAAAGCCGCTGCCAAGAAGATCGAAGAAGACTATCTGGGTGGTGGTGGAGGCGCGTTGGATACTGACATCTACACCGCCACAATCAAGACCGCGTTCATCGGGAAAGCATCTGCTTCCGAAGCACGCAACGTGACTCTGTTGCTGGATGTCAACGGACGTGAAGTCCGCCAGCAAATCTGGGTGTCCAACCGTAACGGCGACGTGACGTACAAGGACAAGCGCGATGGCTCTGACAAGAACCTTCCGGGCTTCAACCAGATCAACAGCCTCTGTATGCTCGTCTGCTCGAAAGAGATGGGCGACATGGATGTTGAAGAGCTGACAGTGAAGCTCTACGACTTCGACGCGAAGAAAGAACTGCCACAGGCGGTTGACTGCTTCTCGGAGCTGCACGGTGAAAAGGTTCAGATCGCTCTCCAGCGTCAGACGGTGGACAAGACCGCTCTGGATCAGAACTCCGGCAAGTACGAGCCGACAGGTGAAGTGCGTGACATCAACGAGATCGTCAAATTCTTCCCTGAAGACAAGCTGGTGACAATCAGCGACGTGGCCGAGTTCATTCGTGGACTGGGCGGGAACTTCGATGAAGTTCTGGAAGCCGGTGAGATCGGTAAGGCCATTGCGAACATGGACGAATCTGCATCCAACTATGCAGACAAGTGGCTTGAACGCAACAAAGGTCAGACCTATGACAAATCGACCGGCAAAGGTTCGTCCGAAGGCAAGTCCTTCAAAGGCAGATCCGGTGGCGGGTCTACGGCGAAAGCCAAGACCTCGTTGTTTGACGACTAATCACCGTCAGACGTAAGGAGATTGCGATGACAAAACCGACCCACCGAGAGTTCAAACTGAAATTGCCAATGAGAATTCGTACCTCAAGCAAGAAAGTGACAGCTCTCAACCTCAACGTCTATCGCAATCTCCATTACCGGAGTCTCACGGCTCTGAAACACAAGTTTCAGGACCATGGGAAGAAACTGTTGCGTGATGCAGGTGTACCTCCCCTTGGGAGAATTTGCCTACGGTATCAAGTATTTGCCAAAACCAAGAGAGAATTCGACGTAGCGAACATCTGCTCCATTGTGGACAAGTTCTTCTCTGACACCCTGCAACATGCTGGGATCATTGAGGACGATAATTGGAAGTTCCTCGACGATGTCTCTTTTGGTTTCGGTGGATTCACTGCCGAAGAACATGTCCTCGTGACAATCACAGAAATTGAACCAAGAAAGGAAGACGCCATGCGTATTCTCCTCGACGACACGGACATCCAGAACGCTCTGGATCAATATGTCCTGAATGAACTGGGCCTTGAAGGTGCTACCGGTGTGCAGATTGAAGCATCTGCCGATGGCAAAATCACTGCCGAGGTTCTGATGGGTGAAACCATCGCCCCCAAGAAGACCCCTGCAAAACGTGGTGGTCGTAAGCCTGGTTCCAAGAACAAGCCCAAGGAGCCTGAAGCCAATGTGGAAGTATCTGGTGAAGACAGCGATGCTGGCGATGGCACAGGAAGCCTTGAACCTGCAAAAGACGAAGCACCGACAGACGAAGCCGATACCACGTCCGACGCTGAAGCCGGGAAGTCCTCGTCAAAAAACCTTTTCGGGGACGAGGAAACAGAATCCTCCGCGAGTGATGCCCCCGAAGAAGCCACCGACGATTCGACGACCAAAGTGAATAAGTCGTCGATCTTTGATCAATGAGACGGGTAAAGGTCATCGGCCTATCCCTTCTCTTTGGTTTGTGCTCAGTCGTCATCACGACAGTGGGCTTCATTGTCGCAGCAATCGCTGCTGTACTGACACCAATACTCATGGTTTTCACGGGGCTGTGGGTAATTTGGTTCTGCACCAGAGAGTTCGACAAAGATGACCCAGGTTCACCTGGATCCCCAGACTGACACAATCAAAGCCTCCCCATTATCGTACAGGACTTCGGTCACAAGTGCCTCTGATGGGGAGGCTTTTCTTTTTTGAGGTTATGCTGCACCTGACGTGCGAGCCTTTTAATTTGGTATGGTCAGGAATCCACGACGGATTACGAAACAGTGGACTCAGATTGGTTAGAAGCTGGTCTGTTTCAAATAGGAGAGCCAACTCCTTCAAAAAGTGAAAGAGGCGTTCAGGTGAAGATACTGGATCGGGTGTTTGTTTCCCATTCAGCAGACCAATGAACGCCTCTTTTCTTTTTAATCATACAGGTTGAGCCATGGGTTCAAGCCTGCTGATCCAAACAACATCTCCCAACCCAGAGCATACCCGATACGATCATCAGCGATGACCGAGGCAAGGTTGTCTGCCTGTGGAGAACCATAATCAGCAATCGTTGCTGCAAGGATCATAGACCGAGCTGGGTTCTCACGAACTTGGTTCATCGCAATCTTCATGATCCGGATCTTAAAGGTCAGGAACCAAGTTGCTCCAATTCCTTCGAGATAACTCCGGGTACGTCCCGGCAGAACAGAGAAGTTTACAAACTCTTCGTTCACCAATTTCATCGCATCAGCATGACTCATGCCTTTGCCGATCAGATGATCGTAATAGATCGACTTGGCGATGAAATCCCCATACTGCACAGCCTTATTGGCACCCTTGTAGATGGCAGTGTCCTTGGACAGGATGCCATACTTGGCAACGGTTTGAACCCCACCCGGCAGTTTGTTGACTTGGTTCTCGATCCATTCCCCCACACGACCACTGGTGATGTCTACGTCCAGCTCTGTGATACCCTCAGAGATGTTCTTGTAAGCACCAGCCTCGATCAATGGAGCAATGCTCATACGAGCATTCTGATCCAAGATCACCTGACGTTGACCCTCAAGGATACGGACCTTGTTGGCATCAGTCCCAGCCAACTGGATACGAGTGTCCAGTTTCATGATGGCAGTCCGGTTTTCATTGAACTGTTCGATCTCAGCCAGCTTGTTCTTGTACCCTTCGAACTGTTGCTTGACCGGGATCCCACGAGTTGAGAGCTGCACCACGTTTGCCTGAGTATTCATGTATGGAACCACCAGAGAGCGAACCACGATAAGATCCTTGGCAGTGGATACGACACCCTGTATCCCGCCTTCCAGACCAGCCATGACCTTCATTGCGTCTTTGCCCATGACAGCACCAGTGATCGCTTGTACGCCCTCACGAAGAGCTTCAGGCACACGAGTGTTCCCAGTCCACATGTCAACGACAGATGGATCACGGTAGCCCAGTGCCACGTTCATTTGGTCCTTGCGAACATAGAACTCGTCTTTGCCAAACACTTCTTCGATGTAACGCTTGGTTTGTGGTGAAATCACATTCCAGCTCTCGACGAAGACCCGATCAGGTTTGGTCATCTTACGACGTTCAGCGACAGTTGCTTCGTCCCATGCTTTCTGTTGGGCAGCCAACTCTGGAAGATTCACGAACAGACCATCATCATCTTCACCACGAATGTCGTGGATCCGTTTCAGTTCGTCGATCAGCAGGAAGTTGTACTGTTGAGAGAACTTTTCCTCAACCTGACGACCAGCCCAAGCACCCAGCATCAAAGCCAGATTGCTCTTTGGAGCTGTGAACTTCTCGATGATGTCAGGGTTCATGTACCGCTCATAGTGAAGTACCCCATCCACATCGTAGATAGGCAGCAGGGCTTCCTTATTGTCGGCCAGACCATTAGTCATCTGGTTCATGTTGTCTGTGACAATCTCCACAGCAGTACCGGTGATCACTCCAGCAGTTGCACCATTCACTGACAAACCAGTTGTGGCATCAACACCACGGAAGGTGTCTTGAATGATCTGCATCACGCCCTGAGAGTAGGTGCCAGTCTGTTTGGTTGATGTGACATAATAGCCACGCTTGATCGACGAGAAGGAGTCATCAGCGGTTGCATCAGCAACACGTTTGTAACCCTTCTTCTCAAGGTCACGACGATCCTCATCCTTGGCGATGATCATCTTGGTGCCTTGCTGACCCAGATCTGGAACATACCCTTTGTAACCGTTCATATGGGCCACATCAGAGATGGTTTTCATGTCCTCTTCTTTGTTCAGCCCTTTCAGGTAGACAGCGAGGTTCTGCATTGCCAGAGGATCAGCCTCATACATACGAGTGATCTCCTGACGCATCTGAGGATCTGAACCCTTCATGGCGTACAGGGAAACCAGAGCATCAATCTCACCAGTCATACCGGGCTGATAATCACCAGCCATCATGTTGATGGCATAGGCATTCCGCCACAGCATGTGACCCGGACCTTTGCCATTCATGAAGTCAGCCAGTTGCTGTGCTTTCTCCAGAACAACATTGGCAGTCCCATTGCTAAAGTTTGCACGAAGAGCAGCCTCAGCCTGAGAGATCTTGGTGTCGATGATGTTCTCGTCTTTGAACATTTTGAAGGAAGCGTTCGGATGGTTCTCATCGTATACAGCAGAGAAGTCTGTGCGACCCAAGACCTTGTGAGTTGCTTTCCACTGTTCAGCATCAGGGTGGTTCTCGAACTCATCCTGAAGGATGACAGGCAGATCTTCCCGGTAGTTCTGGCGAACAGACGAAGCAGCGTATGTCGCTTCATCCAGCAGAGCCACAACATTCCGGTTGTTCTCATCTGTCCCGATCATCTCGGTCACGAACTCACGAACAGGCATAGCAAAGTCCAGAGTAGTTCCCATATGGGTAACTCGCTTCAGACCTTCAGCCTGGATCTCAGCACGATCTTGGTCGAGGAAACCAGTGGCAGCAGCAATTGCTCCAACCGAGATTTTCGTTAGTTTAGAACGGTTTGAGGCACGAACTTCTTCATTCGCTTTGGCTGTGTAGCCAGCGATCTGTTTCAGAGCACCACCCATATACGCATCCGCTTTGTTGATGTTGTTCATCAAACCAGAGAGAATACGGAACTCCTTCTCGGACTCCTCTTTGAGGATTGAGTTGGCCAGATCATCCATTGTCTCAGACACTGTCTGCCCAGAGGTGTCGATTAAACCGACAGCTTTGTTCATCAGCATCCCAGTCAGCGAACTCAGAAACTCATTGAGAGAATCACCGCTGACGTTTTCGACAGATTGTGGGACAGGTAGCTGATCAATCGCAGCACGAAACCCACGGGAGGTTTGGCTAAGAGCCAGTAGAACTGCAATCGCATCAGAAACTCCTTCATCATTTTTCGTTCCTCCAAAGATCTCCATGACCGCAGAATAGCGATCCTGTTCATTGGTGGGGCCAAACATAGCAGGTGTCAAGTTATCTGTCACATGCTTGAACATTCCGTTCAGAGCAGCAGAGCTTTGGGTGTCCAGACGCATCTCCATGGCCAGAACCATGTGAATAGCTTTGAAGGTTTCCTTTTGGTACGCCGAGAAAGTGAACCCACCGAAGTCCAGTGTGTCCAGAGCACTCTGTGCATTGTCCCGGTAATCTGAGATCTGGCTCAGTTTTTCAGAACGACGACCCGGAGTATTGTTCGCTTCTTCCAGACGTTGTTTTGCAAGGTCGATCCAGAAGTTGGTAAACTTCTTTGCACCCGGAGTCAGCTCATCACCACCACCAGTATCCACCGGAGGAGCAATTTGTTTCACGACAGCATCCTCAGTAATCAGCAGCTCAGTGTTGAACAAGATATTCGACAGCATATCAGCCTTCACACCGCCCAGGAGACGCTGCATCAATGCCTTCAGCACTTTGGCCATACGTTTGACCACAGATGTCTGTTCTTTGCTCAGTGCCTCTGACAGTGAGTCGTTGGCCAGGGTCCAGGCCATCATCTCATTCAGTGCAGCAGCTTTCGAGAAAGCATCATCTTTTGCTTGCAGAGCAATGATTTGAGCTTTGGCACTGTTGGCAGCCGGAGAGTCAATCTCCAGATCCATGAACTCCTGGGCCAGGGTCTCCAGACGCTTCACCGTGTCGGCGTGTTTCTGGTCTCCATTGTAGAAGTTTTCCAGTTGCTGGAACGTCGCAGCATGGATCAGCTCATGAACCAAGGTCTCATGGTTGTTGTCAGTGATCAGCATCACATCGTTGACCGGGTCATAAATACCTTTCTTGTCCTGACGGAGAACACTCCCATCAGATCCGATGTTTGCATCGTACCAATCCATCACTTCTTTAGGTGAACCAATGATGACACGAGTCTTCAGGTTGGTCTTCTTCAGAATACGGACAGCAGCCTGAACTTTCTTGTTCCGGGTCTCACGCAGCAGACCATCAATGATTGCTTCTGCATCAGAGATGACCAGTTGTGAGAACTCTCCTTCGACTGGTTCACGCTTGTCTTCGATCTGAACAGCGTCAGCTTCAATCTCGGTTAAATCACCGTCGATTGTCTGGTCAGCCTGTGCTGCACGATCATAAGACATACCGCCATCTTGTTCACGATTGGCAATAAGATCTTCTCCCATCTCCAAACGGATCAAATCATTGATCTGTCCAAGGGTATAAATACGACCATCTGGACCAGAGACGTATGCTGTATCAGATCCACCCATGTGATCGACGGAGATACCGATCTTCTTGAAGACAGTTTTCCGTGCTTGGTTCTTCCGGTGCATCTCGATGATGTCAGAGATCAGCTCTTCGGGAGACTTTGCAGGTGCTGTGGTCTTCTTCTTTTTGGCATTGGAGTATGCACGTTCCCAAGCAGCCAGCAGCAGCTCACCATCGTTAGCAGCTTTGTCCAGGAACCCTGTCACATCATTGACAATGTCACCCAGTACATCTGCTTCCCAGTTCTGGAGAACAGCAGCGTTGATGTCTTGAGCGTACTCAAAAATCTTGTCGATTGGCATGTCAATACCATCGAACACCTGAAGGGTATCCTCTGGAGCAGTCTCACTACCATAGATCCAGTTCATCATCATGGCATCGCCACGACCCTGGGTCACATACGGAATGACCTTGACCCCGGCCAGTTCAGGAGAAGCCATGGCAGCAGCCATCTGGAAACCACCGGTCATAGACTCGGAGAGTTTAATCCCACTGTCAGTCTGGGTCAGAGAACCAATGTCCAAAGTCTGCATTCCATTGGCGTAGACCGGGCTGAACTTCCGGATCTCATTGATCACCTCATCGTATTCACGCTGTGTGATTGCAGTCCGATCAGGTTTTTCGCTTTTGTTCTTGGCAGCTCGATCTTTGACTTTTGCATTCAGCAGCTCTTCGAATTTGGCAGTCAAAAATTCTGTCTGGAACGCAGTCATCAGAACCAAGGTGTCATTGACCTTGGTGATCTCATCACCGATCACGTTCTTTGCAGTGTCGGACAAAACCTTGCCCAGAGTTTTGGTCACAACATCAGTCATGTCCTTCATGGATTTGGCATCCAGATACGACTTGTTCCAGTCCACATTGGCTGGGAACTTGGTATTGTAGACCAGTTGGAAATCAGCAACAAAAGCCTCTTTCCCACCAGGATATTTGGTGATCCCATCAGGATTTGCGATCAGTTCCTGATACATCTTCATCGTCATATCTTGAGCAAGACCTTGACCGATCCCACGCTCAGAAGATCCGTAGACCGTTTTGGTCATTGGGTTCTTCGAAGTCTTACGAGTCAAGATATAGTCCCCGTTGTCATTGGTCTCCAGATCACCAAAAGCAACAGCGAAACGTGCAACAGCATGGAACCGCTCCTTCTCTTGAGGAGAAGCATTGGCGATCTCTTGGTACATGGCAAACTGACCCTGAAGGGAAGTCACCTCATACAAGTCATGCTCATTCCCATCACCGTAGAAACGGTTCAGAGTCATGTCTTTGGTTCCCAGAAAGAACCCAACACGTTGGAAGTTTTTGAAGTCCATCTCGGTCAGGATACCCTGTCCAAAGTTGGCCATCATGTTGCCCGGACCATCGGTTTTACCATCCAGTTCAAAGGACAGAGAAGTCTCAAAGGCATTCTGTGTACCATCAACGATTGCCTTCTCCAGAGCTGCAACAGCAAAGACAGCAGACAATTGTTGCATTTCACCAGAGCCACCCATGGCAGCCACAAAAGCAGCACCATCCATCTCACCTGTTTCCAGGTATTCTCCAGCCATCTCAACAGCTTCACCGAAGCGTTCGTAAAAGACATTCTGAATGTTTTCCAACAGGAAACTGTGCTTTTGGTTCTCCACTTTATTGAAACCAGAGATGTCAGCAGCCTGAGCAACAGTCAGCCAGAAAGCATTCTTGTGCTTCTGAGTATCCATGTTCAGTGTAGCAAAAGTAGGTGTCACAAGAGCACGCAGGATCTTGTTGTTCTGAGGGTTGATCCCTTTGAATTGGTGACGACCAACACGGGAGATACCTACCCGGTAAAATACCTTGGGCAGTTCCCCATTCAAGGTGAAACCAGAGTTACGAATAGCATTCACAACACTCAGGGCTTCCTGATAATCACGCTCAATCGAGAGGTTCTTGCCAGCGATAGAAGCACGCAGTGGGTGACGTTCATTCAACAAGCTGGAGTCTTTCTTCCCAAGGAAGGTGGACAGCTCATCAAGTCCAAGGGCTTCAACCATACCGACCAAACCTTGGGCCAATTTATGTCCTTGGTTCTGCATACGAGACAGAGTCTTCTTCTCACGCTTGGTGAGTTTCACATCACCACGAGCCTGTGTGTTGTCGATGAATGGAGAAGGAGCACCGATAGAAGGCATGGTATCCAGCTCAGGAGCCAGCATCTTCTTGACAGCATCCTGTGCTTCCAGACCGATAGCTTTTTGTATCTTCATCACTGGGAAGACATTGAACATCGACTGCTCAACCACTTTCTGAGCCTCGGTGTTGAAGTAAGGAACTTTCACTTTAGTGATCATTCCAGTGTCCATCTCGATGAAGGACTCCAGAAGCTCTTTAACCATGCCTTCGATTGCACCACGAGCATCCTTCATAGGAGCATCTCGGTTCACTGACAGACCCCACATACGAACAATGTCTTTCGACAAAGTCTCAGCAACATCACGAGGTGGAACCCCATGAATGATGTCTTTCAGAATGCTGTAAGTGGTGCGTTTCTTGTCTTTGGCATAGCCCCCAATCATGTCGTAAGTCAGGTTCATGTCTTCCAGGGTATCAGGCAGCGACTGAGGGTTCGTTGACCGAACACCAGACAACCAGTCGAGAACTGCTACAGCAGCAATGGAGAGCAGATCCTGATCATATTCACCCGTGGTCTGATCAACCATCATGGTGTTTTTGTTCCGACGATACTCAGTCGTATCCTGGCCATCCAGGATCCGTTCTTTCACCGTCATGGTGTCAGACTTGTTCGTCTTCACTTTAGCCAGACGTTCATTGGCCTTATCCATCAGCTCCTGCTTGTAGAGCCGGACAAACTCCAGATAACCCTCAGTCCCCGGTTGTTCTTGAACCATGGAAAGAATGCCATCTCCATCGGCATACGAGATCTCGTTCTGACGCTTCTGGAAACCCTCATTAAATTTGGGGTTTACGTTGTCGAAGGTACGTTCATTGATCGGAACTCCAGCAGGAGCCACAGGTGTGAACTCGATGGCTTTGAAGGCAGCATTGTTTGCGTCCCGTTCCATCGCAATGGCTTTGGGATCCATCAGATCCTTCGGATACACTTCACCACGACCCAGTTGACGGGCGTGTTGAAGCTCATGTTCCATGATGAACTTCAGGTACATCTCGAACCCACCGTTCTGGATGTACACCTTGAAGGCATCCACATCGACGTTCGAGAAGACCACAGCCTTCTGTTCGGAAGTGGTCTCACCATTGCCGTCGAGATATGTCAGACCCGCTTCGAAGTCTTCTTGGATACGAGCCAGATCCAGAGAGATCACACCACGACGAGGCGAGTAGAACGCCATACCCTGATTGGCTTCATGGGTCGCAGTGACAATCTTGGTTTTCTTTCCTTCCAGACGCTTCTGATATTCTTCCACAACAGCAGGAACAAGGTCTGCTTCAGCGTCCTGATTGATGATGTCGATCTTGTCCCCTTCGAAGGCGACGAAGATGGCATCCTGTTTCTGGTTTCCACGGAGATCCGTGTACTCGGAACCGATGATAAGGATCCCATCCTTACCCTTGGCAGCAGCCTTCAGCTCGCTGGTACGAGCCAGCCATACATCCTGAGCACTCTCACCATCTTTTGCTTCGAAGATAGCGATGGAGTCCTGTGTGGCTTTTACACGAGCTTCGATTACACGACCCTTGTCAGCATCACGATAACGTTGAGCCTCTCCCAGAGAAGTTGTCAGGAAGATCCCATTCTCACTGTCAGCGAATCCATCGCTCAAATCGGCATTCGTGCCGTGATAGAAGACCAGATCTCCATCATCACCTTGCAGGTAGCCATTCTTGGTTTCGATCTCAGGAATAACCTCCTCAGCAGCCTGTGTCTCTTCGGAAGCGTCCGCCTCCGGCGACACTTCCTCATCGACAGCCGTTGGGGCTGCTTCGGTCTCGACTGGGATAACCTCATCTTGTGTCACATCTGTGGAAGACAAATCCTCTTGTGATGCGTTTGGAGCAAAATCTGGTACACTAACTGGTCCATTCGGGAATTGCTCAGGGAAGGCTTCAGCCAGAGCATTGTAAACTCCCACCGTGGCCACAGCATCCTGATAGACCTCAGCAGCGAAACGCACACCACCAGGGCTTGCACCCTGATAGGTCATGGCTTTGCCTTGTACGGCCCCATTTGGAGTACGTCCGGGACGGATCTTACGATCAGAACCAAGGTTATCAAAGGACTCAGATGTACCATTCCCATTGGTATCACGGTTCCGGTACGACGTATTCAGAGCCTCGACCTTGTTGATCATGTGCTGGGCAAAGTTCCCGAAGTGCTCAACAACATTTTGAACAGGAACTTGAACACCATCAAGTTCAACCGTCCCATTTTCAGACTGGGATCCTTGCATGATCTGGCTTGCAAACTCACTCACACTCGGTGCTCGTGTTTCACCTGAACCAAGAACGATATTGCGAGAGATTGCCTCGACCAATGGGATCTTGGGCAAAGCCTTCTTCCCATCTCGATATTCTGGTTTCACAGACAACTCGACGTTCTCATTCTTCTGGATCTCAACCTTGGCTTCAGAACGAGACTTGATTGCATCGCCAATACGTTTGGCCGTCTTCATGATCTTGATGTCTTTGGCAGTCACATCAGTACGGTCATCCTGTTCCAGGATTTTCCCAATCATCACAGGGTTCACGTTGGCAGGATTGGTTGCAGCAACCGCCTTGGTTTCCTGCACCACCTCATCCGTGATTGCTTTGGACTCATCCTGGGTCTTGTTCAGGTCAATCCGTGTGGCACGCTTCTGGATGTTCTTGAAATCCTCAGAAGCAATGATTTTCTTGACCTCTGCCTGAATGGCAGCAGGTAGATTTGGAATTGCATTACGAAGATTCTGCATTTCCTGTGAGGCATAGAGAACATCCCCATCGCTCATCTTGTTGATCCGGACACCCTTCTCGGTGAGTTTCGTCAAGATCCCCCCAACACGAGATAGGTTCGACGATCCATCTGGAGTCGTCGATACAAATGTCGCAGGAACTGGACCGGAAGCCGGTGTGCGTACAATAGACTGAACAGCAGATTTGCGACCCAGTTCAGCATTGAGTTCCGTATCTGACTGGTTCGCATTGATCTGAGTGGTCAACTCAGTCTCTGCCAGTTGAGCCACATTGCTCAATATAGACAGATTTTCAGACTGTGCTTTCCGATCAGGACGATTGTTGAATTCACGTACCTGTTCATTCGCAGAGTCCACATATGGAGTTGCGGTATCAACCACCTTATTCGTGACATCACGAGCAGTGTTGATTGTTGCTTGTCCAACACGAGAATTGACAGCAGCTTCACCAACAGATTGAGCTGCATCCAAACCAGTAGCAGCAGCAGAGGCAATGGCACTCACTGCCTTGCCAGCAGGAGATTGACTACGCTCAGGAGCAGCCGGAGCTGGACGTTGATCCTGCTCATTCAGCAAACCATAGGCTTTGGCCACCTGAGACGGATCACCAGAGTTGTCCAGAAGAAACTCGTATTCGTTCAGCTCTGCCTCAGTCATCGGATCAGTCTTCCCTTCCAGGAAGGCCATACGAGACTGGGCCACATTGTCAGCCATGTCGTACTGACGACGTGTGTAGGCATCTCCTGCCTTCTCAGCCTCGATACGACGCTGCACCTGTTCAGGGGTCTCAAAGACAGTTTTGGGGTCAGGACGACGGAATACAGACGGTGTGGCCATGACACCGGCCATACCTGTACCAGCGATCATACCAGTCGCCAGAGCCTCATCTACGCCTTCTCCGGGAGCACGGTTGGGATCCACACCAGTGTCACGGATGGCAACGTTCGTTGCCAATTGACCAGTGGCACCTTGTCCACCTTCTTCCAGAGTTTGAGCACCAACCTGACGAAGACCACCAATAAATCCTTCACCACGGAAAGACTTCATTGGCATGGCTTCAAATCGACCAGCGATGATACCCAAGCTGGCAGCCATCGGGAAAGATGTCTTGAAAGCGTCGATACCAGCATTGGCAGCCAGAGTTGTCTTGGCATCATCTGGATCAACATCATTCTCGATCATCTCAGCGTACTCAGGAGAGACATCCAGGAGATGACCGTGTGTCATTCCCAGAACTTCATTCACTGTCTGAGCATAGACACCAGAGGCTTCTGTGGCACCGACAGTTGCAGCGATAGCAGCACGGTTCACACCCTCAGCACCCATGGCGAGGAAACGTGTTCCCTGTGTGGGAGCAATGGCATTCGCAATTTTTGCAGATTGGAACGTGGTTGTCCGTGTGACAGCCTTAGAAGCCAGTGAAGCAATCTTGGCACTTGGCCCCAATGAACCAAGACCTTCAGCAACCAGATCACCTGCAACAGCCGGATCAGAAGCGATACGACCCAAGTTGTTCATGAATCCACGACCAACCCATGCCAGATCGTCGATGAATGTTGCATCACGATCAGCAGTATCTGCTTCGTATTGAGCGAGGTTGTCTTCAGCATCCAGTTGAGCAGCTTCACCACTTAGACCACGACGATCAGCCAGTTCTTGTGACTGGAAGCTCTTAATCCATTCTGTGGCACGACGTATGGTGTCGATGTAATCCACAGCATAGTTGGAAATGCCATCTTTTTCTTCATCAAAATACTCATCGACAGCACCGACAATTGCAAGACCTGTACCAACGGTTGAGCCAACTACGTTGACGAAACCAGAAGCACCAGCAAGAGCTGTGTCTCCAGCAATCTGGAGACCACTTCGATCTTCGTTCTTGATGCGGTGAACTTCGGCACGTTCTTGAGTGTAGAGACGACGGTTGTCAGCAACTTCCTGACCGTACTTCTGGAGGAGGTAGCCGTAGGGAGCTGTTTGGATGTCTTGTGCAAACTCTGTGTCTGCAAGTTCCGTTCCCTCATTGGCTGCAACCACCATACGGCGAGCCATCTTTTGATCAAAAACCGGAGTATATTCGTCAGCCATTTATGGGATCCTTGATGCAGTTTCCCCTTCTTTACAGGACTGGCACCGAAATACCAGTCCTGAAAGTTTAGCCTTAGCGTAGAGACTGTTCCAAACGAACACCAGCACCGGGGCGAGGACCGGGTCCGATTGGTACGTTTCGAGGCTGTGCAGCAGGCTGTTGAGCCTGAGCAGGTTGAGCACCTGCCCGTGGAGCATTGGGGTTCTGTCCACGGTTTCCGTATTGCTCATAGAACTGGCTCACTGCCTGACGGGCTTCATCACGTTGACGAAGCAGTTTATCAGATACAGTTTGACCACCCTGACGGAGCTTCTGGATCTTCCGTTCGATGTTGCCCAGATTTGTCGTAACTGTCTGAATTCGTTCAGCAACCTGACGGTCATCTGTCAGAGCAGCACGAGCAGTTGCAGCAGCATCACCCTTGAAGTGTTCACGAGCGAAGTTAGCAGCACGGTTCTGAGCAAGGTTGTCCCCACCAATGGACCAGTCTGGAACCAATGGAGTATCAATCTCAGCAGCACGAGCAAATGAGTATGCCGCTTCTGCACGAGAAATCCCCTCATTGGAGGCCAGTTGGTTGATGGCAGCTTCCAACTCAACAGGCACAGTAGAAATATTCATTCCTTCTAGTGCAGTACGAAGTTGACCAGCAGGGTTGTCCACATAGCTTTCAGCAGCCACTTGAGCAAATTGATACGGATCACGTTGCTGACGCTCTTGGATGTCAGTCAATGTGGTGTTCGCAATCTCGATGTCAGCCGGTGAAGCACCAGTTGTACCGATCTGGAGACGAGCAGCACTCAAAGCACCACCATCACCAGTTGTCTCAAGGATCTTGGCTTCCATTGCCAGACGTTCCACAGCAGTTGCACCGGGGTTGGTTTCCCGGCTTTCAATGATGGCTTCAGTTGGAGTCACATTGGTTTGTGCGAGATCCAAGATCTGTTGAGCCAAAGCCTCTTCTGCCAGAGCAGTGTCAGCTTTATTGATAGCAGCCTGACCAGTCTCATTATAGTCGTACTGACGCTCATAGGCAGCCAGAACGTCCGCAGTGGACTGGTACTGACTGTTCGCCAGAGCATCCAAGTAAACCCGTTGAGCGGGACCACCTTGGTTCGGGTTCTCTGTGGCACGAGCACGAGGGCCACCGGTAGCTGGAGAACGAGTGCCTCCACCCAGTTGGCTCACGAATTCCTGACCGTAATCACCGATGGTGAGACGGCCATGGACATCAGATGCACCAGTGTTGTTGATCCCACCTTCACCACCGAACCAAGCACGAGCAGCATTCTCTTCACCATACCGTTCGACGTATCCACCAAAGTGGTGATCGAAGATGGCATCCTGAATAGCAGGGTTTGCCATGAACTCTTCAGCACTGACTTCACGTCCTAGAGCAGCACGAGACCATGGGCCAATATTGGCTTCCATGATCTGGTAACGACCCAGAGCACGACCGAGAGTTTCATGGGTTGCACCAACAGCATCATACCCACCAGAACCATCGCTTTCGATTGCAGCGATACCATTCCGATAGGCGATCTGACGATCTGTTCCAGAAGCCCCACTTGGATCCCGGAGACCTGAACCATCAGCACGAGGACCGAGATTGGTCCCAGGACCACCATTGAGGCCAGAGACGTTCTCAGGAGCCAGACCAGAGACTTCACTGGGTGCGCCACGACCGAAGGTCAAACCCTCTTCAGCAGCACGCAGAGCAAGACTTGCATTTGATGCGTCTTCTGCACGAGCACCTTGACGCCAAGCATGATTAGCCATGGCCACACCATGCAGATCACCGGCACGAGCATCACGGTTGTTTTCCAAACCAATGGTGTTGTACGTCCGGGCTGTGGTGGCCTGAGTATTCGCTGTGGTTGCGTCTGTGCCAGCACGAGTTGCACGAGCTTGCTCATACCCCAAGACGTTGTCACGACGGTCAATGATCTGCTGACGCATACCAGCAGACAGGTTCATCTTTGAGAAGTCGGTAGAAGCGATGATGGAGTTCCACTCATCTTCGTTCTTTGCACCGGCCAGAAGGTTCGTCAGTTCAGCATCACCTTGGCTCTCAAGACCCTCTTGGTATTGAGACAGAAGATCCGAAGCACTGGACATCCCACGCTGAAAAGCCTCCCCAGCGCGAGCAGTCGCTTGGGAGGCTACCGAGAGATTTGGTGCTCGGATTTGTTCAATAGTCAGTCGAGCCATGATAGGATCCCTTACAGTTTGTTCTCTTCGACATAGCTGTCAGCCTGTGCTTGATAGTCTTCACGGCCTTCAGAACGATACCGGTTTTCGATGCGATCACGAAGCTCGGTGTTGTAGGTCTGTGTCTGGTTCGCAAGGTTCGTTTCGAAGGTCTGCTCTTGGAGAGCCAGAGACTTCTTGGCGATCTTGTTCTGTTGGAACGAGTTCCACAGTGAACCAAGTGTTGAAATTGCACCAAGACCAATCTGGGCCATACCACCTTGACCGAAGAAACCGGGCTTGATTGCAGCACCGGTAATCGGGTTGATGTTCTGGTTGATCAGACCTTGAGTTTGAGCAGAGAGGCCACCCATGGCAGCCCCTGAACCAGCAGTCTGAACAGCAGCATTCATTCCTGTTTGGCTCATACCGGCCATTTCCGGCATCACTGGGTTGTATCCTGACATGAGAGCATCCTTTAATTTTTTGGCAGGGTGAGTTGGAGATCTGAATAATCAGATACCATAGAAAGGGTAATATCGACAACATCTGAACCAGTCATGGTTGTGCGTCCAATAAACTGTTCCAGTGTTTCTGGGAGATACGTTCCAGATTGTGAACCAGCATCATTGCCTTTAACGCTGTTAGTAAGGCTCAAAGGATCGAAGATCAAGTCATCTGTAAGCCCCATAGAACGCATCAAATCATTCAGATCTTTGGTCGCTTTCTCGTAAGCATCTTGGTTCTCTTCCATCTGAACACCGATCTCGACGATCTCAGTTTGAACGAAACCAGAGTATCCATTTGCCAGAGCAGAACTGAACTGGAGAATAGTCTGTGGGTTCATCATGTTTGTGAGTGTCAGGTTTGAGAAACCATTTGCCACACCAAAGGAGATGGCAAAGTTCACGATGGCACTGATGATAGCACCCCACTTCTCACCGAAGATGGCTGTGGAGACCACACCAACAGCTTGTGCAACCACGACAGCAGCAATGGCGTTGGTGACAGCCCCTGCAACGATGGCACCTGTACCAGAGAGACCCAAACCAGCACCAACAGCAACATTGGTCCCGAAGATCCCTGAAGCACCACCTACGGCAGCCGGAGCAACCAAAGCTGCAACGACAACGATGGCCACAACAATCAACAACATTCCGAGGAACGTCTGATACCACTTCTTCTTCACAACCTTGTAAGAGTTGAAGGTGATGAAGGTGTTGGACAAAGCCATCTGAGTGAAGTCTTTCACACCCAGTGATTTCACTGTCTCAGCGTGCAGAGGGACAATGAAAACAGACTCAGCATTATCGTTCACACCCTCATGGAGTGTGGTCCGGACAGCTTTTCCACCGTAGATGAAGTTCTCATGAACCATGCCCCAAATGATCATCTTGGAGTAGGTGTTGGGACCAGTCTGGTTGAACAGGATCATTTGATCCAGTGAACGAGTTCGATTGTAGAATGAACCACCATCCCGACCACCGTATTCCTGTTGGATTGTCCATGTCAGGTTGTCCCCATTTTCGAACCAGATCTCTCCCTCATTGGCATCAGGTTTCCCCAAACCAGTGTGAGTTGTCTCTGTGATATTCACCCATGTGAACCGGTTATCAAAACCAGAGAGCTGATGATGATCTGCTTTCAGACGAACAGTTGTTGACGCAGGATCTGTGATTACTGGTTTAGGAGGTCGAGGATCTCCAAACTGTGGATCCAGATAATCATGCTGATCCTGAGACCAACTGTTGTAGACAGCCAACATCGCATCATAGTTGTTCACCAAGTTGATGAAGTCAGCCATCGTCGAAGGAGACGAGTTCTGGTAGGGAATCATGTTCTTGAACCATTCGTAAATGTACCGGCGACAAGCCGGATCAAATACGTTCACCGAACAACCCCACTGAACGTAGGAATAGTCGATGTCCCCAATATCTACGTTCTCTTCAACTTCATCCAAGATCTTGTCGATATTGTTGCCCTTCATCGGGCCACCAGTGGCTCGCTTGTAGGCTTTCTTGGACTCAGCGTATAGATCATCAAACTTGGACTCCCGGAGACCATTGTTGTTGATACGCAGAGGAATAAACGGATAGTACCCCGGATCCAGAGAGTCAGCTTCTTCATCAACCAGAGCATCGAGAGTGGAGTTCCCAGTCCCAATCTCATAGATGTAGATCCCACCATTCCCGTCGATCTTCTCTTCAATGGTCTCCTGTGAGTCTGTCTGGTGATCGTAAACAGGACGTAGGAAGTCACCTAACCGAGTTGTGGTGACAGTTTCTGTTTCCCCACCACCCATGTCATTGACGGTCACATCTTCGACGACGGAGTCGTAATAGACCTCCCGACGTTCCCAGATATAGAGCCAGTATTCGAATGAAGACTCGAAGTAATCTGTGCCACCAGTTTGGCCCACATACTCCTCACGGTTCCATGTCTCCAGAACAGTGTTGAAACCTACCGTAGGTGTCTCTGCTATGTTGGTTGTGGTCGTGGGAGACCCATCTGAATAGACCTTCTGGACCTCAACATTCTGAGACAGAACGTGATTGACCACACCTTCGTTTGTGGTGCTGTCCAGTGTGTATTCAGTTGTGGATGGAGCTGAGGAGACGTCTTCTGTCTTGGTTCCATACTCAATAGGCTGAGGATCAGAAGGCACCACTTGGTAATACCGAGCGATGACATACTTCTTCTCTTTGTCGAAGTTTCCGGCATCAATCGTCACCGTAGAACCAGATTGATATTGGATCAGGATCTCATGATTATCTGCATCGTAATCAGCCACCCAGTCGAGGGCTACCTCTTCTGGAGCATTCTCAAACAACCACTTCTCTGCCCAGTAGGAATAATCCCCATCTGTCAGTTCAGCACTGTTTACCCGGTTCTCCAAACCAGCAGGTGAACCAGGAATAGGAATGATCCCTTCCATTGTCGCTTGATCAACAGGTTGAGCATTGCTCACCTTCAGGGTTGGAAGCCCAGCAATATCATTGCGGACAGACCAATTGAAGAAGGACCGCTGCATAATGCCCGGACCATCCAAATAGTTCCCAACAATCACCTCCCCCAGATACGCATCGTAGGGGTTCATGATTGCTGAGAAGAGACTTGATTTCAGGAAGTTGGGACGATCCAATTCGTCCCCAGCCAGATTGTAGATCGAGCTGGAGACGTAGATCTTTTTACCACCAAAGAGACCCATTCGACGATCTCCTTACAGACTGTTGGCAGACCGAAGAGCTGCGAGGACAGAGCTGACCGATGGAACTTCAAGTTCAGTTGGTGCAGCCAAGTTCTCATCCAGAGTTTTCTGAGTGATCCAACCATCCAGATACATCTTGGCAGCCTTTTGCTTGGCATCCTTGATGAAGCTGTCGATCTGTTGATCATACAGGTCTTTCTGTTTCCCATTCATACCTTCGACGATAGTCAAACCATCAGAGCGAGTGTCCATAGTTTTGGAACGCTCGGCTTCTTTCTGTTCAACAGTGAGTTCAACTTGCTCACCAGTGAGGTTGATCTGCATGTCCAACAGGTTCTTCTGATGACCCAGCAAACCAGAGATAGGAGTCAGAGCATCTGAACGAGTTTCCAGAGTTTGAGCACGCTGTGTCTCACGCTGTTCTTTGATCATGTCTGTCTGAGCAGGCATCTGGAAGTTCAGCTTGTGCTGTTCAATACCCAGAGCAACAGGCATCATCTGGTTCAGTTGATACTCTTGAGTTGCTTGTTGAACAGGAAGCACTTCTTCCAGTTGGAACTTCTGAATGCCCTCTTCCAGAGGTTGGAGAACACGGTTCTCAAACTCTTTGACAGCAGCTTCAGCCGGAAGAATCCGGTCAGCAGTAACCTGCTTGGCTGCATATTCGGAAGGCATGATGTTGGTACGCTGGTATTCCTGAATGGCTAGTTCAGCAGGCATCAACCACTCACGTTTGTAGACTTCAGACGAAGCCTGAGCTTTGGTGAGGCAGTAACCAGCATCAGCGTTGGCAATGTTCATCTTGGTCAGAGCGTACTGAGCACCAGCATTCTGCATCTCGAAGACAGCTTGCTGTGCTTCTACCTTGGTTTTCTCAAGGTTGATCAATGCTTCAGTGGCTTGGATCTCAGCGATACGAGCCTGCATCTGAGCGGTAATGGCAGCCCATTTGGACTGGTCTTTCTGCAACAGGAAAGAGACCGACTGTCCCAAGACAGCGGTGCTCACATCTGTGTAAACCTTGGCATATTGGTCCCCGGTGATCCGGTTCCCTTTGTACTCACGCTGGATGTGCTCATCCATTGCTTGCATAAGTTTGTCGAAGACACCTTCACCATCAATTGCGACCTCAGTGAGGTCTAACAAAGTGACGGTGTTCACATCCGTATAAAGGTCGGAATCAGCATCTTTGACGAAGTCATACTTCGAGTCAGACAGATCCAACGTCGGAGGAGTTGGGGAGTCTGCGGTGAGAGAGGTAAACAGAGCATTCGCCTGTTCATCTGCATTGCAGTCATCTACGGCCATTTCTGAATTCCTCTCTCAGTTTCTTGGTCTCCCTGCCTTAGCAGGGAAACTGGTTACTTGTCGATAGCGTGTGAAGCACGCTGGTGGTCGGCCAGATCAGCCAGTTCTTTGTCAGTCAAAGGCGGAAGCTCTTCGATTGCGAACTTGTTGATCATTGTGGTCTTGTACTTCTTGACGCCGAACTGACCGCCTTTGATCTCTTTCCGCAGCGGGAACTTCTGGTTCTTCAACTGGTTTAGGAGGATCTCAGGGATGTGGTAGCCGTTTGGAGCTTCTTCATCGCCGAAAGGAATGTACTTCGCCACTTTGCCGGTGAACTTGTTGATCGCAGTGATGATGGCACCAGAGAGCTGGGCATCAGCCGGATCAAGGTTGGTCACTTTGACACGATGCAGACGGAGAGCCTTGGCACGAACAACCTGACGCAGAAGCTGAGGATCAGTGATCTCGTTTGGATCCATAGCGAGGATCTCTTCTGCGGTTGGGCCGGTCTTTGCAGGGCCAGCAGTCGATTGAATTTGGCTTGCGTCGAAGTCTTCACCACCGAAGTCAGGGACCGCTGGGGTTTCAACAAGAGGTGTAATTTCGCTCTCGTCAGCAGCAGGTGGAAGAGTTTCACCTTCCAGAGCCAGACGAGCATTCAGTTCATCCATGATCTTTTTGCGGAGCGTGCCTTCACCGGTATTGCCGGAGAATGTAATGTCGATGGAGGTGGCAGCTTCACGCAGGTCTTCCACAGTCTCCATTGCCGTGACAGCTTCGATAGCTTCAGCGGGTGCAAGTGTGTTGATTTTCATTGGATTTCTTTCTGATTGAGGGAGGGTTAAGATGTGAGAAGGGGGGCGTTATTAGCCCCCCAACCCTTGGACTGATTACTCAGCCGCGACAGTTTTGACAACAGCCAGACGTTCAGGACGCAGGGCGATGAAGCTGTGGAAGAACGTGATCGAGCTGAAACCGATCTTGCCGTATGGATCCAGCACAGTGGCCATTTCCTTGCCAGGTTTCTTCACGATGATCTTGAACTTCTGCTTCGCACCTTTTTTGCCGGAGCCTTGGAGGCCGATAGTTGCGAAGGAGCCGTCACCAACAACCAACATCGGGAAGACGTTGTAGTTGGCACCATCGTCAGAGTAACCGAGGTTGGAACCAGTCGCAACAGCGCCGACACCTTCCCAGTTCATCATGTTCGGAACAACGATAATGCGGAAGTCACCGACGGAACCGATTTCACCGTTCATGATGGTCGAAGCAGCAGCGTACTTGCGAACAGGAATGAAAGCAGGGTTGCCCAAGCCGTCTTCCATGTTCTCGACAGTGATCTGAAGCTCAGAACCAATGTACATGATGCGGGACGCATTGATCGTCGCCGTATCGTTCATGGTCGAACCTTTGATGATCTTGGTGTTCTTCGGAGTCCGGTTATCGTCGAGGACGATGCTCAGTTTCTTCAGATCCATGTAGGTAACAACCGACGGGTTGGCACCTTCACCAGTGATCTCGCTGTCCTGAGTTGCCACACCGGTGTAAACCACTGTGCCAGCGTTGGAGAGCAGGTCGATTTGCAGCAGATCTTCTGTGATCTCGTTCGCGCCAGCAATCATCTCACGGCTCATGTGACCGTAAAGGTCAGAGTCGGTATCGAAGGTCATCATGTCGTCAGAGAACTCAGTGAAGAAGCCGTGCTCTTGTAGAGTACCGGAGCGTTCCAAACGGGTGAAACCGACGCGGTTAACACGGCCACCTTCTTCAGTCAGCGTCGGCATACGAGAACTGATCAGGCCAACATCTTTGGACGAACCATACATGTTGCCGTAAGCAGTTATCGCACCAGCGGCGTCCAGACCTTGGTCGTTGACGTTGCGGTCATCGAGCAGAGGAACGTAGTAATAGACTTTCAGCTCTTTACCGTAGTGCATCGGCATCGAGCGAACGTCAGCCAGAGGGCTGAAGAACATCTGTTCGGCAGCGTCGATCAGAGAACGACGATCCCAGTAATGGGTATTAAACTGCGGACCAATGTCCGAAGGAGTACCCGGAGGGGCGTTATAGAGTTGAGCCATTGTGTTTTCCTTTTCAAACTTCTCAACTGGGTTTTTCGTTTAGCCGGGAGGAGCCATTTTCAGGAAGTCCTCATCAGACATAGACGAATAGTCCGGTTCTTGGTGTTGCCCGCTGTTATTTGACGGTGCGGAACGAGGGGGAGTTGCCGATGAGACGTTTGGAGTGGGTTGCTCAGTCTTCGGCTTGGGAGCAGCCTTCCGGGTGCCAGTGCCAAGAGGAGTCTTCACCTCTGGTTGGACTTCGGTCTTTTGGTTCGAACCAAACACACCAGCCTGTTGCATCGCCTCACCCACCTGATGGTAGGCTTGGAGGAAGGGAACGTCGGTCAAAAAACCCATTGTCCGCTGGTACGCAAGTTCGTCCTTAATCTTCCCATAAACGCCAGATCGTTTCTGTGCAAGGATATTTTGGAAGATAGTGGGTTGATCTCGCAGAGCTTCTTTCGAAGTTTCGTCCCAATCTTTGTTGATGTCAGTGATCAACTCACGGCCACCTTCGGCTGCCAGAGTCTCTTTGATCGCATCATCAAAGGCCAGATCTTTGGGATCGCCCTGATAGTTGTTGGCCTGATATGGCTTGTCTTCAGTGGTCGTATCAATATCAACGGAGTCGATCTTGTGATCTTTTAGGAGCTGTTTGATGGCCCCTTTGTCGCCCTTCATCAGGTCGATTGCGAAGTTCAACTTCTCAGGATCGTTGAGACCATTGGTCTTCAGCATCTGGTCTTGAGCACGCAGGGGTTTCATTTCCTGCATACGACGAGAGTAGTTCACACCCATCTGCATCAGACGGATGACATCTTCTGGAGAACGAATCTGCATGTCCCGGCCATCGGCTTTAAACGGAGCAGAGACTTTCTCGAAGAAATCAACAGCCGCTTTGGTATTGGTCTTTGGAGCTTTGTCCTCAGACTTTACGTCAGCATCTGGCTTCTTGTCTTTCGCTTCTGGTTTCGCAGCAGGATCTGGTTCTGCTGGTTTGGCATCTGTTCCTTTCGGAGCGTCAGGTGTCTTGCCATCTTCACCGGTTGGTTCGGGATCAGCAGGAACTTCGGATTTCTCCGGATCTTTCTCGCCACCTTCAGGTTCAGGATCTCCTTGTCCGCCATCATTAGATCCGGATGCAGGATCGTTTCCAGCATCTTCGCCTTTAGGAGGATCTTGAGGATCTTCATTTTCCGAACCAGGAACTTCAGCATTTGGATCCCCCTGTGGGTCAGGTTCATCGATTGGCACGACTTCCTGCATCTGCGAGGGGTCGAGCTTCATGAATTCTTCATCGGACATAGAGTCGATGTCGATAGGTGTGTTTTCATCAGCCATTATTCTGTACCCCCATTGATGTTCGCACCAGCTTCAACTGCTTCGTTCCAAACAGCTTCAAGGTTTTCCAGCTCAGACTGGGCAATATTGCCCTTCTGGATGAAATCTTGAAGGAAGGTACGCATGGAACCGATAGCTTTCAGCTCACCAACGCATTCATCGAACTGTTTGTCCGACAGACGGCCAGTCGCCATCAGACCAGCGAGACGCTTTGGCTCTTGGTCGAAATAGGCATCCATGACGATTTCTTTGAATTCAGGCAGACCGGCCAGCTTTTCAGCAGCTTTTGCCTGACGGAGCAGCTCTTCACAGGAGGCTTTGTATTCCTGATACTGATCCATGGTGAGGTGTACAGTTTCCTCATCGGGGTTGTCTTGTTCATATAGGTTCATTGCCACGTCCTTTGTGTGGTTGATATGTTACAGTGGGTCGTCAGTACCCTGCTTTACTGTGGAAAAACAAGGGGTTGTTCTTGTGGAAGTCCCTGAGCACTTTGCAGAGGGGCCATTGGAAGGGTTTGTTGTGGTGCAGGTGGGCGACCAACAGGAGCTGGTGAAGCCTGAATATGATCAGAGTCTTCAACCATTTTGTTGTACCCAACAGCAGCTTCGATCATGCCAGCAGGAGTTTCCCCTTTGAGGAGACCCTTGGTGACTTCCAGATCTCGGTTGCCACGAGCTTGAGCACCCATCTTCTCAACATCACGCTGATGCTTGGAACCAGTGGCTTCAAGTTCAGTGTCGAGAGCTTTGTTCTCAGCTTGAGCCAAGGCTTCTTGAGCACGAGCATTGTCCAGAGCGATCTTCGCTTCCAGTTCTTCAATCTGGAGTTCAGCCAGACGTTGCTGAAGAGGATCAGGCTGTGGTTCATAAGCACGAATCTGTTCTGCCAAATCAGGCATACGTTTCAGATCTGCGATCTGACCAAGGATGATCTTCGACAGACCGGGGTCCATATCTGGACCGATAGTCTGAAGCATCATTCCCAGATCCTGAGATTTCTGTTCATCAACTTGAGCTGTGGAGATGTCCACCAACAGATCGAATGCACCTGCAAGGTCACGACGTTTGATCTCAACAAACTCACGGTTCGTGACACGGATCACTTCTTTCTCTTCGAGGAAATAAGCGTTCATTGACATGATCTTACGACCAATCAGACGCATACCCTCTGCTAGACGACGGAGGATACTCATCTCACGTTGGCCAGCCGCATCCAACGCACCAGAGATACCACGAGCAACTCGACCATAAGCCTCACCAGTGATACCACCTGAGAAAGATTTGACCCCGGACAGGCCTTCAGCTTCAGCATTCTGGAGCTGCATCATTGTCAGGGCAGAGTTCGGGATCTCAGGATACTGTAGTTGCTGAATTGCAACACGAGGATCTGAGTTGGGGTTGTACTCGAAGTCTTCCCCATTGGCGAAACGCTTACGGTTCACTGGATCCAGGAAGCCTTTTGCATACCCAGACTGAGCATTCGCCGAACGACCCAACAGGTCAATCGTGCCACGAGTGACAGCACCTAGAATACGTTGGTTGTCTTGGAGCAATGAAGCATCTGCTTCGCCCCAGACTGAACCAAGGATAGGCATGTACGGAACGATGATGAACGGAGGCTTCCGGTCAGGGAAAGGGTTCTCAGTCAGTTGGATCATGGTGTCACCGATGAAGGTGGCAACAATTGGAATCATGATACCATCATCATGGATGTCCCACAGACCCCAGTATTCGTAGACCAGAACTTTGGCCTTGTCTGAGTTCAGACGGCCATCAGCAATTGGAGTTGTGGTTTCATGATCGGGATCACCGGTTTGAGCTTTGATCTGGTTCGCACCCCAGTTCACGTCATTCAAGTTCTTGTAGATCTTGCGTTTTTTGAGTTCCGACTTGGTGGACTCATACGTGTGGATCATGAACTGAGCATCTTCCCATTCACCTTTGCAAGAAGGATCAATGAAGAAGTTCACAACATCGACAATCTTCAACGAGGGTTGGTTGAAAGTGATCTTGGTCTCTTCTACCCACTCTTCGTCAACCTCAGTTGCAACAACCATCTCTTGGTGTTCCAAACCGAATTCAACGGCAGCCCGGAGTTCATCTGGGATGTTGGGATCTACTTCCCATGCTTCAGGATCTTGCGTTGCCATCTCAGTTGCCTGAGCGAGCATCTGCATACCCTCTTCATCACCCATTTCCAGAGCGGTGTATTCATAGACTGGTTTCAGAACTTTGACCTTCTCGGTCTTCCGTTCCCAACCAACACGGACAACACATGTCCCTTCATCCACAGTCTTGCGGACATACCGGTCAATGAAATCGACCTTGTTCAGCTTGGTGTCGAACTGCCAGTTGAGGATCAACTGGTTCTGGTCAGCAGCAGCTTTGTCTTCGAATGTACGGGGGTTGATGTTGAACATGCGTTCTGTGTTGAGGAAAGGTTCGCTCAACGCAGGATAACGCCATTCATTGTGTTTCCGGACCAGCTTTGGCTGAACAGACGAACGTCCAGCAGTCTTGGTTTTCTTCCCAGACTCAGCACCAGTTGCATTCCGGAGAGCCATCCAGCCCTCGACGTTTGCTTTCTGGTCTGTGTTCTCTTGTCGGGCGTAATCCAGATCACCTTTCAGATCGGCAATTGAAGGTTCAATCGCCCACTCAGTCAGCTTCTCAGATTGAGACTTGTTGAGTTCAGCAGGGTTGTAAATTTCCGACGTGGAGTCGTTGTCTGTCTTTGGAGACGAAACATCGTTCTCGATCATGTCTGTGTCTGTTTTCACGATTCCGACTCCTAGTCTTTCAGAATTTTGATAAGCTGTTCATTTGCGTTTACAGCAATTTCTTTCTCAGCGCCACACTCTATCAGAGCGTCACCCAAACGACCCATACGGATCTCATCTGAACCAACAGAAGAACCTTTCACAGTGGCGATCACGTCCGAAGGATGGGGACATGGTTCGGTCACTTCAATCGGTAGTTTCTGGACTCGGACCCCAGCGACGTTCGAGTCGCTGCAACCCCCCAGTGGTAGCAACGCCAGGATTGTCAGAACCAGCAACCACAGTGGCTTCTTCTTCAAGTGCATTGATCAGATCCTTTTTCTCGCTTTGGAGCCGACGTAGCTCCTCAGTTTGTTCTCGAACAGTGTCAGCGAGGTCGAACAACTTCTCTTGGGTTTCGGCTGTCTTATCGGCGATCTTTTGCAATTCAGCAAGAGAACCCTTGTGGTAGCCATAAGCAAAAGCCCCGCCCATAAGGGCGAGACCTGTGATTGCTGCTATAATCTGGGTTTTCAAAGGAACTTCTCCTTCAACCGATCACGGAGGATGTCCCCAACTTCAACCGGATCACGAGAGACTGTGTCACCGGGGAGAACCACGTAATCCCATTTCCATTTCTGACGGATGCCCAATGTGGGTTGAACTTCAGCATGGCTCAGAGTTGTCCAACGAGAGATGGGGAACCCATACTCATCATGGAGTTCTGCGGTGTGCTCAAGCATCGCATCAATGCCGTCCCAAGTGATAGGGTGAGAACCCCATGTGATTGGGTTGGTCTGTTTCGCACCGGCCATCGCATCGACAGATTGACCGATCCAGCCTGTGTTCATGTTCAGCGTGTGAGATGCACCGATCCCTTTACGCCAGTCGTACATGACCTGAGACGCCACAGTGGCCATACCGTCATAGGTGTTGCCTTTGGTGTCGTGCAGGAAGTTGTAGGCTTTGCGTTCCAGAGAGATGATGCCGTTTGCACCAGCAGTCCAATGCCAAACAACGCCCCGGACACCACGATCAAACAGATCCTGTTTCCGACGGACGTTCACTTTTTTTATAGCATCTGCAATGCCTTGGCGGGTGTTGGGACCGTTCATACCATCAACAACCAGCACTGGCTGGTTGTTGATACCATTCACACGTCCTTGGTAGTCACGAACCGTAATCATAGGTCTTCCTTTTCAATGATTTTGACCTCTCCCAGCTCAGGGAAGAAAGTTGCACTACAAGTTTCCGGTGTCTCATCATCCACGCCAGTATCGTTGGCTTTGGAGATGTAACGCAGACAGACCATAAATGGCTGATCCGGAACTGCCGGAGGAATTACACCGGTTTCGTTGTCGAAGAAGGCAGCCCATGTCCAGAGACAAGGATTGTCTTCTTTGGTTGAATAGTTGCCAAAGCCTCGACGAGTTTCCAAACGGTTTCCATTCTCATCACGAATGATGGCAATCCATGTGGCTGTGGCAGCTTGAGTTGCATCCGCATCGTACAGAACCATGGGACGCTGATAATCTTCGGTCTGGATGATTTCGACAGTGGCCGTGACAAAAGGACGGTCAGCCCAGAACTGATTGTACATCTGCCCTGCAACAGGGAGAACCAAGAGCATGAGAATACCAATCATGGATCCGACCACCATGACCTTGAAGTCATCACGGTTCCGGGTAGTCTTCTCCGCACGAAAAATTTTATTGTGTGCAATCTCACTCATTATTCTCTCCCTTGCTAGGCCCGGAGATAAAACGCTCAACAAGCGTAACTGCCACCAACCCAATAAGGAAGGATGCAGCAGTTAGAGTCCCTAGTGCTCCAGCCATTTCGTCCGGCAATTCACCAATCCATGGTTTCATCAATACCGGAGCAAGTACACCCACGCCAAATGCGACAGCACCACCGACGAAAATAACGCGAAGACCTTCGCGCCATAATGTCTTCAAAACGGCTGCACGTACAGAACCACCCAACATTCCCATGAATGTCAGGATACCTGCACGTTGGTTGAAAACCTCAACAAAGAGGTTTGGATCGTTTTCTGCCATTATACAAAGCCTCGTTCCTCAAACTTGGAGCTGTCTTCATCAACTTCTGAAGTTGCACTCAAGTCTTTTGCCTCATCTTCACCGATGTGCCGGAGGTAGGCTGCATAATAGCTATCGCCTTTGGCAGAATGGTCTGGACCACCCATATGGGAAATATACAGAGATGCAACAAATAGTTGCAATGCAGTTTCCAAATTGGGTGGCAAGTTGATCTCTCCTGCGGACAGCAGGACAGGATGTTTCTTTTGATACCGAATACGAACACGACCCACATCCGGAGATGCTGTTTCAGTGAATTCGGTGATCTTTGCGTCGGTAAAACGCAGTGTGTTGAATGACGGAGTCAGGATGTGACCGTTGGTGTTTGTCGTGTGACGAGTACCGTTGGCATCAAAGACTTCCAGGATCTTCACAAATTCATCATCAATGAATGATTCCCCAACAGGAGCTGTGAGAGAGACACCAAGTTGAGCTTCAGTCAGCGGGTAAATGTTCAGGCCATCGACGAATGTCAGGTCGATCTGTGCTTTGAACAGAGGAAAACGAGTCGAAAGATCCACAAGACCTTGGTTGGTCAGGGACAAAATCATCTGGTAATACTCTGGGCAGATCACGCCCATGTTCTCTTCATCGACGGCTGAAGTGTTCTTCAGTTGTCCATTTGCCAGTCGTTGGCTGAAATTGGTGAATGTGATCATTGGCTTATCCTTTTTGGGTGCAAATCAGACCACATACGATCCGTAGCTGGACTCATCTGTATCATCTGATGTCAAGAGATTACTACCCCAAACTTGGTGTGACCGAACGGAAGAGGTGTCCCCATCGTCCTGCACTTCGTTGTTTGGCGTCCAAGGATTCATGTACTGCAACATCGAAACTGTGTCGATGCAGTCATCTTTGCCTTTGATCCCGTCCTTGGTTGCAAGGGCGATCTGTTCGATGAAGATACCAAGAGCCTTCGTGTTTTTCAACTCTGTTGGGAAGAACACCTTTCCAGCTTTGAAATATGGCACAACCATGTTGAACCGAGCCAGCTTATCTGTGGTCGGACGGATCCCAGGTTTTCCTTTTTGGTTCGTCAGATTGAAGAACTTGTTCCGATAGTCCATCTCATTCATGAGCCATTGGATAAAGCCCTGTTGCTGGCCGGAGATCTCCACACCAACACCTTGAGGCTCATATTCATCAACGAAACCAAAGAGTTGATCAATGGCCTTGTCCATAGTCTGACGCTCGACGACTCCGTCTACCCAGTGCCATTCGGCATTTGAGTTGTACGCCCAGACAGATTGAACTGAGAAGTCAGCAGTCTGTTTTGAGGACGTTGCAAAGTCAGTCGTGATGTAGAAGTTGTAATTGCTCTTCTTCTGAAGAACCGGTGCTCGTGGACGCCAGAGGATCTCTGCATCCTGAACCAAGCGAGACTCATCCGATGTAATCCGGAGCATAAGTTCCTGACGGAACGATTTGAGTTTGCCCTCTTTCTTGGCCGATTCATATTGCTCTTGGACGTATTTGTAGGTGAAACGGTCTTCCCAAGCTCCACGGAAATCTTCTTTGGAACAAGGGAACTTCTCACAGATCGGCCAGACGTTGACGTGCCATGCACCAGACTCAATCGCCTCATAGACGATGTCGTTCTTGTTGAATGGTGTCCCGTTCAGGATCATCTTGTTCCGGGTTGGATCCAACGCATACTGAACCCCGGAGTAAACTGTGTCCTTGATGGCATCCATTGCTGTGACAGATTTGGAGTCAGCATCTGAAACCAAGTCATCCATGACAGCCAGAACTGGTCGTTTACCAAAGATCTTCGTACCACGGATACCAGACTTCGCACCGAACATCTTCACACCCAGTGAGTGTCCACGTTTGTTGGTGAATTCCAAATAGTTCTCAGTGAACTTGGCGTGAGGGATCCAATGCTGGAGAAATTCCGAGTTGTTGTATCGGAACTCGATTGAGTTTCGTGCAGACTTTACACCGTTGTCCATCGAGTCTGAGATGTAGAGCATACCGGTCACAACCCCAAAGTTGGGGAGTGTTACGAACATGGCCAGATACAGAACCAGATACTCCATGAACAACGTGGTCTTCGCAGTACCACGAGCACAGAGGTTGGCGATCTTCTTTTCCCGACCAGCCAATTTATCCAACATTGCCAAGTGCATAACTGGGGTTTTGTTGTCTTCCCCGGCATCGCCGTTGACGAGTTTGATGAAGTTCATGAATTTCAACGAGAACTCGCTGGGGACATATCCAGCGTGTGTGTTGAGCATCATGAAGTCTACCTCGTTGAGGTAGTCATCGACTGTTTTGTCTGGAACAAAATCTTCGCCTTGGATCATGGGTTCACCGTTTTCATCGGAAGAGCTGCGATGTCATTGGCCGAGGTATTCGGATCATGCTCAATCAGATCGAGCTGTTTCCGGCTCATGTCTGTGAGCTGACGTTCGAGGGCAGCCATACCATCGTTCAGACCGATGTCGATCTTCAGTTCTGTTTTCTTGGTTTCTTCCGGCTTCTTCAGGTGGGTCAGCAAGCTGTTCGCTGCATCGCTCCGGACCTTGTCAGAAACATCGGTGTCCATCATCAATTCATATTGGGTGTTGATCGCAGATTGGAAGACATCCTGATTGAGGATCCACGTCGGGACCATCGCACGTTCCATGATCTTCGTGACCAACATGCCTTTGTTGTAGGCAGTCACGATTGAGGCAATGTCCTTGGGTGGTTTCCCGGCATTGATCATATTCGCATGACGATCTGGGAAGGTCGCTTTGTAAGCATCCAGATTGGTCTTGCCCATGACTTTGTGTGAGACGTACATGACAGCCCGGACATAGTCCCCGACTTTGTACCGGCCTTCTTGCAAAACCTGGGAGAAAGTCACAAAGTTATCCCGGATATACCGGGCCTCTTCAGGATCCTTCGAAAGGGAGTTGAGCTGGTCAACCATATTCTGTGTGATATTCTGTCGGTGTTGTGCAGGAAGGGTCTCTTGAACGGCCCCAAGTGTCAGCATTGCCTGATTACCTCATAGTGTGTTAAGCGGTCATAATAACCGCCTATAACCTAAACTTAGACTGGAAAGCAACAAAATGGCAACATGCACAACGAATTACACCTGCACCCCTGTCTGGTACACGGCTGCGGACTCCTCAGAACAATTTGGTGAAGATGTCATTTCCTATGCGGCTGGCCCTTCTGCCGTTGATCTAAACGTCACTTGTGTCGTCAATTTCGGGAACATCCAGTTCCAAGTGAAAGACAACAATGACGCTTGGTTCACTCCGACTGAAGCATCCTACACTGTGCTGGCTTCGAACTGTGTTCGTCTGCCTCGCGCTAACATGCCAGACATTCGTATCCTTGCAACAGGCGATGCGACCTTCTCCGTTGCTGGTGATCTTCGTAAAGGATAATCCATGCCCATCACGAATACTCAGGATGAATGGGCTGGCCGTCGGATTGACGTTCGCCATATCAATCCTTCAATCATGGAAGGTGAACGTGGTCATTCCTCAATGTTTGGCCAAGGATCCGCTGTGCGGATTATTCGGTTTGCTCCGACGTTCATTGTTCAACCTTCGATCTCTGGTTCATTCAAGATCCCTTCGGTCCTGACATGTAACCCCGGTGTGATTGAGTCATCTCCCCAAGCCCAGTTGTATTTCCAGTGGAAAGCAGATGGGGTTGATCTGGTTGGTGAAACCAATGCAACAATCATCACTGTTCTAGCTTTCGATGAAGTCGAGCTGACATGTGAGGTCACGGCTGTGAACCCTCTGGGTGTTGCGGTTGGTGAGTCCAACGGTATTACTGTTGAAGCAATTGAGCCGATCATCAATCACGAATACATGCACTATGCTGTGTCTGGTTTGAACCAAACTCAACAACAGAACCTGTTCAAGCAGGATGTCTTGATCACCACTGGTATCTCAATGTCCCAACGTCTGGACATGCAACAGCACATCATTCTGATCCCAACTGGGATGTGGGTGGCTGAACGTCTGGATATGATGAGTGAAACGGTTGCCGCTATCACAGGTCTGGAAGGAAAGAACCAAGGACAGATGTATGACCTTGATGTCTACACCTATTGGCAACCAACTCTTCTGGGGACAATTCCCCTGATCAATGGTGGTGCTGAAACTGGGGATATGACTGGTTGGACTATTACAGCCGGTTCAATCACTGCTGAGTCAACTGTCCAACAAGGCACATCTCTCCCTTCTGAAGGTGCTTGGTATTTTTCAGCTCACACATCTGAGCAAGGCGAAGACGCATTCATGCACCAAGTTGTGCAACTGGATGGAGCATACACTGCCGATATTGATGCTGGCCTCATGTTTGTGAAAATGGATTATCTGTTTGACACATACACCAACAACTTCGGTAATGAGCTTCGCTGCACACTCAGTCTTCTCGATGGTAGCGACAGTGTCTTGGACAGTGTCAGTCTGTATATGCTCCACAAGCAAAACGACAACTGGGCTACCGATTACACTGACTTGGTTGCTCTGCCGGTTGGTACTCGAAAAGTTCGTGTAGATTTCAGTTTCTTGACTGACAGCTCATGGGCAAACACTGTCTATCTGGACGGTGTGAACATTGAGCTGCTAAAAGACGAACATCAAACCTGAACCAAAGGATAAACGAAATGCCTAAGATCCTCTTTGCATCAAATAACATCGCACACTGGCCGACTGCGGTAGCGGGATCTGTTCCCGGTACTTTCGATGCAGCTCGTGTCCCCTATTCAATTGCCATGAGCAACTATGAGACGCTGAACTCTCCTCAGTTCACGCCGACCACGGGTGAGTCCACATGGTTCCACTTCCGGATCTTCACAAACAGCATTCGTCATGCTGGGGCCGATCCTCTGCTGAACGCATATGCCGAAGACGGGACACTCCTGTTTCAGCTCCGGAAAAAGAACAGCACTTATGATTACACCATTCATGGTGAGATCTTTGATGGAAATACCTCCCTGACTGACGACAGCTCAATCGACCTGACCCGTTCAAAGGTCGGCTTTATTGATGTGGAATACATCGTCACTTCTCTGAAGATTGAACTCAAGCTGTACGTCAATGGTACACGCAGTATGACTCTTCTGCTGAACTCCAACCCGAACAGTTTCACAGCTCCTGTGACTTTCTCTCTGGGGTGTGGCTTCACTGAAAATCTCAATGACATCCAACACGTCAGCGAGATCATCGTGGCCGACGGTGACACACGGAATGCTCGTCTCGACCTGCTCCGTCCTGTGGCAGCCGGTGCTTACGAAGATTGGCAGGGGAACCTTGCTGCTCTGGCCGATGATGACCCCACAACCGGGATGACAACGATTGCTCCAGCAGAGCGTCAAACTGTCACACTGTCCCCATACACGGGTGCATCAAACATCTCGAACTTGGTGATCGTCTCTCAGACAACTCGTGGGCAGAACTCTCCAACAGGGATGAAGCACTCGATCCGCTTGTCTACGGTTGATTACGACAGCGATCTGATCCCTGTGGACTTCCCGCTGCAATACAACATCACCGACTTCGAAATTAACCCTGCAACTTCACTTCCCTGGGAAGGTTCTGACCTTTCTCTCATTGAAACTGGTTTCGTTTCTGTGGCATAGAGATTGTGTTGGCTGTCCTCTTGCATGGAGGTGATAACGTATCTCGGAATTGGGGGGCTTCGGCCTCCCTTTTTTGTTGACGGGCCTGAACCAAGGAAGTAAGAGACCACCATGACTTACATTATTCATCAGTTTAACAAGCAACCAAATCAACCGACGTGATCGGGTGAGACGCTTGTACTCACCCTCCCGAACCGGGGTGTGAGTAGATGAATAGAAAGATTCCCTCCCCCCTAATGCCGTTATAGTTCAGTTGGTAGAGCGCCTGTCTTGTAAACAGGATGTCCGGAGTTCGATCCTTCGTGGCGGCACCACTTCTCAAACAACATCAGTGTGTAGCTCAGTCGGTAGAGTGCTCCCCTTGGAAGGGAGAAGTCGTAGGTTCAAGTCCTACCACACTGACCAATATCTTCCCCCCGGTGGTGTTTCCGGCTTTTGGGCTACGAACCCGTAATGCAGAGTTTGATTCTTTGGGGGGAGGCCATTGTTCTCCACGGCGCGCAAGGTGTGCGAGCTGACTGTTAATCAGTTGTAGCTTGGTTCGATTCCAAGGTGGAGAGCCAAAACTTTGTTGAGGATTAGCTCAGATGGTAGAGCACGCGACCGATAATCGTGATGTCACTGGTTCGATCCCAGTATCCTCAACCAAGTTTTGGACCGGTAGCTGAGTGGTTTAGCGCGGGGCTTTTAATCCTATGACGTGGGTTCGATTCCCACCCGGTTCTCCAGAATGTGTGACAGTAGCTCAGGGGTAGAGTGTTTGTTTGAAGGGCAGAGCGTCGGTGGTTCGAATCCATCCTGTCACACCAAGACCTTCCAAGGGTCGTCTAACATAGGTGATTGTGGGGTTGGACCCATCGTCCCGACAGATAGGATACCGGGTAGTTGACCCGGAGATACCGGTGCAAATCCAGTTCCTTGGGTCAGATATGCTAGACTCCTACGGGTTAGGGGATGCGGTTGTGATCCGTTATCAGGAAGGTTCAAATCCTTCGTCTAGTACCAGAATGTTGGAAGGTAGTTCAGCGGTAGAATAACTGACTTTGAATCAGCAGGTCGTAGGTTCGAATCCTACCCTTCCAACCACTAAACCAAGATGGAGACCGTGACAGGACTTGCACCTGCATCCTCCGGGGTTGCAATCCGACGCCATACATTCGAGCCACATGGTCAAGAGATTGGCGGAAGGCCGAGGAGTCGAACCCCCATGGTTGCCCAGTCATCACGGTTTTCAAGACCGCTTGCCGCCCACGCAGCGAGACCTTCCGTATTGGTACTCCCCCCCGGATTCGAACCGGGACTATACTGCTTCTGAGGCAGCCGCCTCCTACCAATTGGGCTAGAGGAGCATGGCGGAAGAAGGAGGTAACGATCCCCAAACCTTGACGGTTTCCTCTGGTTAGCAACCAGCGACAGAGACCATCCCTGCATCATCTTCCATTGTTTGATTTGGCACCGGCCCACAGAATCGAACTGTGATCTCTGGGTTTGGAAGCCATTGTTCTACCACTGAACTAGACCGGCATTTAGATCTGGTGGGGCGGTGCGGAGTCGAGCCGCTCGCCGTTACGCTCCAGATTTACAGTCCTTCTGTGGATTCCCTCCACTGAACCGCCCCTTATGGGGATTCAATAGAGTTGCCAGCTAAGTCGTAGTAGGGTGTTCATAGTGAAAAGTCCTTTGGTAGAGCCTGCGGGTCTCGAACCCTGCATCTGCCGATTGAAAGTCGGCTATCCTAACCTTTAGACGAAGGCTCCAGTATTAGGAGCGTTCCTCTCGTGACGAAGTTGACAATGAAAGCCAACATAGGGAGCTTAGATAACTGAGCATCGTGTATCTCCCTTTCATCATCTGGAGAGTTTCATTGAGCGAATCTCTAATCCGTCTCTTTTGGTTCGTCAACAGGTTTTTGTGGAATTTTATTTCCAGACCAGTCATCACACGGATCATCAGGCTTACACATGGGGGAGATTCCTTGTTGGTTGCGAGCACGGGAGTTGAACTTGCAGTTCAAAAGCATGAATCCTGTGTGTTACCATTACACCAACTCGCTCGCGCCCCATAAACCAAAGAAAGAGAGAAGACAATGACAAAGAATCAAGAATACAATCAAGTATGGCTTGCCTATGTTGATCAAACAGACGGTGCAGATCGTGAAAGCTGGAGTGTTTTTTATGTGGAGCCTTTTGTAGGCGTCACAGAAGCCTCAGTAAATGCGGCTGCTAAAGCTGAGATCACAAAATGTGCAACCCAAGAATGTTCAGAAAACGGAGACCCTGTTTCGGATATTTCCTTCTATGAGGAAGAATATTCCATCCATATCGTCGGACCTTTGAGCCTTGTACCTCTTGTACCATGAAAATAGGGAAGATCTCCTGCATTTTTACGCTAGAGCGGAACATTCTCCCTTTTACGCTACAGAGTATAGGAAGATCTCCCTGGTTATAGCCTGATCTTGGTATATCTTCCCGTTTCCAAAACTTGACACGACCCCCCTCAAATTTCATACAGCGGAGGTGGGTCGGCCCGGCTCAAGGGGAACAAGGCTTGCCAGAGATATGTCTGTAAACAGACAAAAGGCTCGCGCAGAGGAGCACTCGCAGTCTCGAACATTTAGCGGGCTAAACATTCTCGACAACCCAAGAAGAACACCCAACGGTTATCGAGGTGAAGATCAAATGTTATGACGACGAACAAGTGGATGAGGAGCAAAGCGTAGCTTTGTGACGAAATCCACTTGTGAGGAGGATGAACAATTGGTCAATCCGAGAACATGACTTCCAAATCATAATCGACTTATATGGCCTGAAGCTCATAATTTATATTTTGAAAATGTTGTATGTATCGACAGAGGCAGGTTGTTTTGTACACCTGGGCTACACTCTGAGATTAGCCCCCCCGGTCTCTTTCATCCAGGTTACACTATCCCCCCCATTCATACGTTACACGCTCTATGGCTACTGTTGCTATCAGCCTGTGGCTGCCCTGGACTTCATCATAACCGTAGGAGGTATACATCATGTCCATCTTTCATAGCGCAGGTCGCTTCATCTCAGGTGCATTCGACACAGGCACAGCCACTGTTGAGACAGTGGGAAAAACCCTCGATATTGCTAACCACTATGTGGAGGAAAACCACAAGCGGATCACCAAAACCACAACCACCGCTGCACAACTCGCAGTAGCGCGATTCAACGAGGACGTTGCAAAAGAACTCAACGCATCCGCGAATCTCAAAGCTCAGTACGACCAAGTCGTAGCCGAGTGGTAAAACATCTGGCGTCTGCCCCTGTGGCAGGCGTCAGTTCCCAAGCAACTGATAGAAACGTCAGTCGTCTCTCAAACCTCACAACTGATAGAAATGGAGCAACTCCAATGGATAACGTAATTCAATTTCCACTGACTTCACAGCGTCAAATCGACCTCGAAGAAAGTTGGTGGAAAGAGCGTTTCACATTCTACGATGCTTACATCTGGGGACCGTGGACACTCAACTACGACAGCTTCCTGACAACTCTTCATGGGTTCTGGTGGAGCCATCATCAACTTCAACTTGGACCACTCGTCATCGAATGGAAACTTCGCAGAAAGGCAATGAACCAATGATCAATCTGACCCGGAAACAGGCCGAAGACATCATCGCTTTGGTCAACAAAAACACCTCAATCTCCAGAGGTGTTGTGACCAACTTCCTTCAAACCAAGTTGGATGAACCAGTTGAGAAACAACCGTATGTGCCTCAACAAAATCCTAACTTCTGCAACTCTGACCGAGTCTGAAAACCACATCAACTAGAAACTTCTTCAGGAGGGTAAACCAATGAGTTTTACCAACATAAACCCGTCAAACGAGATCTTGATCATGTACACCGACAATGACAGCGGAGGTGAAAACATTAAACCTTTTCAAGGTTTTACACCGAAACCGGGCATCCATAACTATGGAATGATGGCTTTAGTAAATGAGTCTACATCCATGATGCACATGATGTGTATGCAAACACATCATCAGTTCTGTGAGCCTATCCCGATACCAAACACCAATGACCAAGAACACATCCGTCAACGTGCAAAAATTGCTTACAGAGCAATCAACCGGCTCAACTGAAGAACTTGGCTGGCGTTACACTCTCAAACGAGACGTGTGCGCTTGCCTCTTCTGTTGTGAAGCCGACTGTGTCGGCTTTGGCAATCCTGCCGTTACCGTGAATCTCGAAAGGATCACATACTATGACTGTTATTACTTCTATAGCTTCCAAATCCCGTCGCAATAACAACACAGAGACCTCCGATGAGTTCGAGGGTCTGTGGCTGAACCCAGGTATCTTCGTCGGCGACGAGGATGACCAGAAGTTCGTCCGTTTGAACCGTGGTGTTGCTGTCAGCGACCTGAAAACCCGGAAGCTCTATGAGTCCATGGACCCTGACTTCGCAGCCGAGCAGCAACTGCTGAACGAGCGTGTTGAAGCCATCCGTGAGCGTGCTCTGGAACTGGACGAAGGCGAGTACGTCGTCATCAACATGCCGATGGTCCTGTACCGTCGTCAGGAAGAAGCAAACGTTGCTCCAACACCGAAGGCAGCGAAGGCGGACATCCGCAAAGAACTGTTCGGCTAAGTTCGAACTTGCCAACCCACCATTGCTGGTGGGTTGGCAACTTTTTTAACCGGATAGCTTACCAGACTGACTCAACGACTGCGTCGTTTTTGCGGTGTTTGCTGTGCAAATCCTGTTGAACTTGTGAAGTTGAACAACGTGAAACTGGAAATTCAACTTTCGGTCACTTTTGACCGTATTTAGACTGGAGACTGACTGTGACAAAATTACCCTCAAAAGAGACCCAAACAGGTCTGGAAGAGTTGTTTTCTAAACATCAATTGTTGCCCGTGCTGAGGGAACAATTTGCTGAGATGGGAGACGACCAAATCGTCGTTGAACCAGCGATGGCAACTGAAGCATTGGCCCAACTCTATCTCCACCGACAGGCTGATGTTCCAACTATGGTGGGCATCCTCTCTCCCAAATATGGAGACCCTCAAGCAGTGGCTGACAAGCTGCTCTTGCTCTGCGAGATCGACTACATGGACTACCAAGAGTCCTCTGACAAATTCATCGTAAAGTTCGATGTGTCTGAGGATGTGCAAGAGATGTTGGATCGTTACCAATATCCTCTGCCAATGGTGGTCCCTCCAAAACAGGTGAGACAGAACCATCACACAGGCTACATGACCATCAATGGGTCAGTGGTGCTGAATGGCTCTGACTATTTCGATGACAAAGACATGTGTCTCGATCACCTGAACCGGGCAAACTCTGTTGCTCTCGCTCTCTCTATGGACGTTATCCACAGTGAGGAGGGAAAATACATCCGTCCAACTCGCAACCCAGGTGAGGACTTCAGCGACTTCCGTAAACGCCAGAAGCAGGCTGACATCTTCTACGCAACCAGTGTTGATGTCATGGAATCAATCGACTCACTCAGTGATGAATTGTATCTTACACATAAATTCGACCGTCGTGGTCGATGCTATGCGTCGGGCTATCACGTCAACACTCAAGGCACAGACTACAACAAGGCTGTGCTCCAACTCGCAAATAAAGAGGTGATCGAATAATGGAATCTCGTCAAGTCACACTCAACAAACTGAGAAATCTCACAGACACCGATTACGTTGCGAACAACAAGATCGGTTGCATCAAAATCCTTTGCGATATTACCGGTAAGGGTCTCAAAGAAGTTAAAGACTTCTTTGAACAAGAGTGGCAGCCATACGTGAATGGCAACAAAACTCCGATGAAGGCCAACAAATCATCCAACAACTATGGGACTCTGGACCATGTGTCTATTGAACCAGATGAGAAACCTGACACCTTGCCACCTCCGATGTTTCTGGTTGGTCACTCCTACAAACAGCTCGACAAATGCGTTGTGCTGATTCTGGGAGTGAGCAATCCAAACACTTCCTATGAGACTGTCTACACAATGGGCAGCGATGGGAATGTGATCCATCGGTACAACCGCAGAGACTTCGGACGTTGCACAGGCAGCGACCATGAAGACCTTGATCCACGTAATCTGGAGAGAGTCTGATGATCTGGTTCCAAGGACAACTCATCGTCTACGACAAACTTGATGGCGACTCTGAAAAGAAAGTTCATCAGTTCATCGCAAACATTGCACATGTAATGAAACAATCAAAAGGTGAAACAACATGATCCCTCTCAACCCAATGATCTATGACTGGATGGTTGCCCACTTTGGGCCTCTGTCCGTCACCGGATACTTCCGGAACTCTCTCGTCAACTATCAGAAATCAAAATCTGATGGCTGATTATCTCGACAACATGGATGTCCCAGAGGGACACATGTTGGAGTGCAAATCCAATCTGTGTTGCCCAAATATTACAGTCGGAGATGTCTACACAGTCACCTACCGTGAAGGAGTGGCTGGGATCATCAACGACAAAGGTGAGTGGTGCATACCATCAGCCCGTTTCATCTGGGCATTCAAAAGGAGTTGATCTCATGATCACACAAGATGACATCGATGCATTTGAAATGCCTGAATGGGCAAAAGCAAAGGCAGAGGGCGATTACACATTGCCCAATGCACAACTGCCGACTCGTGATGGCAGACGCACAGGGAACGGAGTCACAATCGGACTCAGTGACCGTCAATGGGAGAATACTGCAACCACATACCTCGTGGTCACTGATGCAGGAAATATCCTTCGTCTCACCCAAAATGAGATGAAGGAACTTTTCCACCCACCAGAATATGTGATGACAGATCTTCTGGCAGCACACATTAATGCTTTGAAGGAGCAACACCATGGCTAAATGGATATTTTCCACCCACGAACAAGAACCAATCATGACACTGTACCTGCTGACACGTACCTCACGAGCACCAAGCTACGATGTGGTCCGGTCAATGGTTGTTCGTGCTGAGAATGAAACACAAGCACGCTTCCTTGCCTCACAGAAGGCAATGGATGAGGGCGATTACATGTGGCTCCAGCCTGAACACAGTCACATCGAAGAGATCGAAAACGGTGAGGCTCTCGTCCTGTGTGTGGATGCGGTCAATGGCTGAAGAAAGGCTGCGTGAATGACCGTGTTCGCTTAGTCTTTTGGAATCCATGGAAAGAACACTTCGTTGCTCTGACTCCAGATTTCCTCTTGGAAAATGGAGCACCCTTTGATCCAGATGTTCAGGAATATCTGATCTACAACTCAACCCACTTTGCTCAATGAAAGGACAGTCCCGTGAAGACTCTCAAAATCGACGACAAATTCTCCATCGTTTACGACGAGGAGAACAACGACAGACCACTGTATGTGGAACGTCACGGCTCACGTCACCAGAACATGGACGTGAACATGCCCAATTGGATCATAGCCCTGTTCTACGCTCTCCTTGAACGTGAACAGCAGGCTGATCTGATTGTGGAAGCCAACCAGAAGATCTCTGATCTTCAAAACGAACTGTCTTGGACAGGCCAAATCTGTGAATAAAATCAATTCCGTAGGAGGAAATACGATGCAAACTTTGACTGGTACAAAATATCTCATGGCTGAAATCGCATGCAAGCACGACAAAACCATGGAGAAAGAGACTTGGGACACAAGGATCGCTCACTTCAATGAAATCGACTTCGCCGATCCCAAGACCTTCAAGAAGGCATCAGATCCAATCGGTCTACGGGCAGCCACAGTTGCCCTTCGTGACGCCAAGGCAAAGAAGCCCTCTGGTTACATGATCTCACTGGATGCCTGCTCATCTGGCCTCCAGCTCCTGTCACTCTTGGTTTCATGCCCAAAGTCATTCGACCTTTGTGGTGGTGTACAGGATCAATGTGTGGACTCATACACCACCATCTATGGTGCAATGAACCTCCACGGTGTGCTGACACGTAAACAGGTGAAGAACGCCATCATGACCTTAACAAATTAGGGGTCACTCGTCTGGCAACAGACGATACGCAATTCTGTGAATTCAGGGAACATCTAAACAGTTAGGCTGTAGACAATCCTGAGCGAAGCCGATACACCCGTATAAGCAAACAAGGAAAGCTTATATGGCAAACACTACCACTAAGCTCTCATGGGCTGCCAACAGAGCTAAGGGCGATCTATCATCACATGACTTCGTGATGATGTGTAAGAGAATGGTAGAAGTGTCGGAACGTGCAACGACTATCCCGTAAGGGAGTAGGACCAAGTGGTCCGAAGCGCAGAACCCCTCGTAAGAGGGTGAAGATATAGTCTGGTCTGCATGGAAACATGTAGCAGTCCCAAATTGAACCAATGGGACGGACTGAGGAATAACGAACCTCAGTTGAACACAACGCGTTCTACGGGTCAACGGCCATGCCTGAATACACCTTCGGTGAGCACATCGAACTGTTCTATGACACCATTGCCGACATGGCACCGGGTGCATGGGATCTGAACCTTGGTCTTCAGGAACTCTGGGACGAAGTCAAAGGCTCTGTCTACGAGTGGGTGATGCCAGACAACTTCCATGCTTGCATCGAAACCAAGGACAAAGAGATGGTTCCCTTCAAGTTCTTGGAGGGAGAATACAGCGTGCCAGTGAAGATCGACTCACGTCCTGACTTCCACAAGGGACTGGGTCCAAACATGATCCACTCAGTGGATGGCATGGTTGTACGGGAGATGTTCCGTCGCTGCATGTTCAAACAGACCACTGTTGATCGTGTGGTAGGAGCACTTTGTTCTGCAAATCCAGGCAAAAACGGGAAATCTTCCCAGATTGTCACCGAATTGTGGAATAATTTCCTGCATACAGGCTTTTTGTCGGTACGAATCCTCGACCATCTCTACACTGACACCATCGGATTGGTTGACCCAAAGGTCATCGACGAGCTGATCACCAGCTTGCCAACCAAACCATTCGATCTGGTATCTGTGCATGACTGTTTCCGGTGCCACCCAAACTATGGCAACGACCTCCGGAAGCAATACAACCGGATCATGGCCGACATCAACGACTCCACGATGTTGCAGGACATGGCCAAACAGGTTGCCCACAAAGGCATCAAGACCAAGAAAGTTGGTAAGATCGACAGAGATCTGATCCTGAATGCGAACTATATGCTCGCATGATGTAAGCTAGCTTGACTCCCTGTACCCTTGTGGTATGGGGAGTCATATTTTTTGGAGAACACCATGAACCAACAAGAGAGATACCGCACAATCCCACGAGTCTTCTTTGGAAGAGTCCTACAAAATCAAAAGGGTACGTCTAAAAAGCGTGATCATCCCATGCCTGACTACACACTTGATGAATTGATTGATTGGCTGAAGCTACAACCAAATCTCACTGAGATCTGGCAAGGCTTCCAAAACTCGAACCATGATAGAAACTTTGCACCCTCTCTTGATCGGCTCGATGACTCACTGCCCTACACCTTGAGCAACATACGTCTGGTCACATGGGCTGAGAACATGGCCAAGTCCAAGGTCGATCACCGAAATGGTAAGATCAACAAGGGACACACCAGAGCGAAGCCTGTTCATCAGATGGATCTTGAAGGCAAAATCATTGCCACCTTCAAATCTTCATGGCACGCCCAAGAGGTGACTGGCTATGCAGCAGGCAACATTCGCTCATGTTGTCTTGGCTCACTTAAAACAGCTTACGGATTCAAATGGATGTTGGCATAAGAAGAAAAAGGCTCTATCCCTTACAGGGTAGAGCCAGTTTTTT
>Ga0209121_10000273_pt1 | contig 55644 bp, 51 predicted proteins | sample Cruoilmetagenom3_FD_187292 | JGI IMG/M metagenome (GOLD analysis project Ga0209121, IMG submission 187292) | Oil polluted marine microbial communities from Coal Oil Point, Santa Barbara, California, USA - Sample 3 (SPAdes) (version 2) | ecosystem: Environmental > Aquatic > Marine > Oil seeps ... | reverse complement strand
TGGACCCTGCCCTGCCCGCCGCCCGAACACACGTTCGAAATCCTGCCCAAGCAGGAAGACTGGGATAAGGGCCACGCGCACTAAGCGCGCCAGCCTGAACCATCGAAAGGCCCGGACGGAAACGCCCGGGCCTTTTCTTTTGCCCGCCCCCATGCCACTCAAAGACATGACCCTGTCCGACCTGTTTCAGATCCTGATCCTGCTGACGCCTATCGTGCTGGCCTGGCGTGGCGCAAAACTGTGGGGGCTGCTGGCCTCGGTCGGCGCACTGCATGTCGCAACCAGCATTCTCACGAAACTGCTGATGGAGATCGTGCCTTTCCTGTTTCGCCCCGCAGGCAGCGATGCCAGCTTTCACGACACCTATTACGTCGCCACGCCACCGGGGTTCCTTGTAACGACGGCCATCATCTGGGCCACGCTTGCACTGATCACCTGGGGGCTGGAATACAAGGACGCCCTGGTTGCCCCCCGCTTGGCGCGTGGGCTGTTCTGGACCCTGCTGGGGGCGCAAGCCGCAGGTTGGTTCATTCCCCGCCTGCACATGCAAAGCCTCGTCGATTTCGAAACCGCGCCCACAGGCTCCGGCCTGTTGAGCATCACTGCCCTCCTGACCACCATCACCGCCCTACTGGCGCTGGCTGGCCTGATCGCCCTGCTGGCGATCTCGGCCCTCACCCTGGCCCGACGTCCCCGCTGATGCCGACGGAATGGACCACCCAGATCACCCAGGCCCCACCTGCGGAGACAACGCCCAGCTTCACCGCTGGCGATCCCCCCGTGGCCGAACTCCACGCCTGGCCGTTCCGGTCGCTGCCGCGCAAAGGCTTTGTCGGCATCCTTGGCCTCGCCTTCCTCTGCCTGATGATCCCGCTGTTTCCACTGATCGGTACAACGCTGATCTGGGGCCTACTGCCCTTCGCGTTGATCGCGCTTGGCGGCCTCTGGTTCTTCATCGAAAAAAGCTACAAAGATGGTGAAATCCTGGAAGAACTGCGCATCTGGCCCGACCACATCACCCTGACCCGCCACGGTCCAAAACGCCGCCTGCAAACCTGGGAGGCCAACCCCTATTGGGTGACCACCGACTTGCACCCTAACGGTCCGGTGAAGAATTACATCACCCTGACCGGCAACCAACGCACCGTCGAACTGGGGGCTTTTCTGGATGAAAACGAACGGCCCACGCTGTACGCAGACCTCCAACGCGCCCTGACGCTGGCCAAAAGCCGTCAGTAACGCGTTGCGTCCGAGCGGGGGCCAATGGCCCCGCGAGACATCAAGCGTGCGCGGCACGCGCTCTCAATTTGACAAATTCACAAAGGGCTCAGCCCAGCAGGTCCTTGACCATCGGGCCGACCTTGCCAAAGTCCATCTGGCCGGTGAACTTGCCTTTCAGCACGCCCATGACCTTGCCCATGTCGCGAATGCTGCCCGCGCCGACTTCGGCAATCGCGGCTTTCACTGCGGCTTCGGTCTCGGCTTCGCTCAGCTGCTTGGGCAGGAAATCCTCGATCACCACGACTTCGGCCAATTCCTTCTCGGCCAGTTCCAGCCGCCCGCCCTCTTCATAGACCTTGGCGCTTTCCTGACGCTGTTTGACCATCTTGCCCAGGATCGCCAGCACATCGGCGTCCGTGACAACGGCGTCATCGCCCTTGCCGCGCAGGTCGATATCCTTGTCCTTGATCGCTGCATTGATCAGGCGCAGCGTCGACAGGCGCGCGGCGTCCTTGTTTTTCATGGCAGATTTCAAAGCATCCGTGATGCGGCTTCGCATGTCCATCAGTCTGGTACATCCCTTGGCTGGTCCGAAGTCCCGACATTATCCAATCCCGTTAGCGCATACAACAGGCACTTCCACCGGCCAAGCGATTGATAATAAACGATATGTGAAATTTCCACGCGAATCTGTCTCCTCTTGACCCCACACCGCGTGCAAACTAGGTTCCGGCGAGTTTGACACCGGGGAGTCGATCATGCCTGCAGCCGCCGCAAAAGCCACCGAAATCGCAAAAGACATCACCAAGCCGACCGCCTGCCTTGCGCTTGCGGATGGCACTGTCTTCTATGGCCATGGGTTTGGCGCCACGGGCGTCACCACGGCCGAGCTGTGCTTCAACACCGCGATGACCGGCTATCAGGAAATCATGACCGACCCCTCCTATGCGGGCCAGGTCGTGACCTTCACCTTCCCCCATATCGGCAACACCGGCGTCACCCCCGAAGATGACGAAACCGCAGATCCCGTCGCCGCCGGCATGGTGGTGAAATGGGACCCAACCGTACCGTCAAACTGGCGCTCGGTTGGCCCGCTTCAGGACTGGCTGGAAAACCGTGGCCGGATCGGTATCGGCGGCGTGGACACCCGCCGCCTGACCCGCGCAATCCGGCAGCAGGGCGCGCCGCACGTGGCCATCGCCCATGACCCCGACGGCAATTTCGACATCGAAACGCTGGTTGCACAGGCGCGCGCTTTTACCGGGCTCGAAGGCCTTGATCTGGCAAAAGAAGTCACCTGCGCCCAGAGCTATACCTGGAACGAAAAACGCTGGGCCTGGGGCAATGGCTTTGCAACCCAGGACGCCCCGCGCTTCAAGGTCGTTGCGTTGGATTTTGGTGCCAAGCGCAACATCCTGCGCTGCCTGGCCTCGGCTGGCTGTGACGTCACGGTTCTGCCCGCCACCGCCACCGCAGACGAGGTCCTGGCCCACACTCCCGACGGTGTGTTCCTGTCCAACGGCCCTGGCGATCCGGCGGCGACCGGCGCATATGCCGTGCCGATGATCAAATCGATCCTGGCCGCTGACCTGCCGATCTTCGGCATCTGCCTTGGCCACCAGATGCTGGCCCTTGCCCTGGGGGCCAAGACCGTGAAAATGAACCACGGCCACCACGGCGCGAACCACCCGGTCAAGGATATCGAAACCGGCAAGGTTGAAATCACCTCGATGAACCATGGCTTTACCGTCGACAGTCAGACCCTGCCAGACGGCGTGATGGAAACCCATGTGTCGCTGTTTGACGGCTCGAACTGTGGCATCCGCATGACCGACCGCCCAGTCTTTTCGGTCCAGTACCACCCCGAGGCCAGCCCCGGCCCGCAGGACAGCTATTACCTGTTCGAACGCTTTGCGCGGGCGATGGGTGATCGGCAATAAATTCGGCATTACGCTAGGTAAGTTAACGGGCTGTTAACCCCCATTGCGGCATGGTCATCGAGCCTTTTGTTGATCCGAGCCGTAATGACCACCCCGAACCTTCGCCTTGTCCAATCGTCCCAAACTTGTCGGCCTGCGCCCAAACGCACGCCGCTGGGGCAGGTTTTGCGCCAAATGGGCGCCCTGTCCGAGGATGACCTGGCCATGGCCGTCGCGCTACAACACCGCGAGGAAGCCCGATTCGGCGATATCCTGTTGGCGAACGGCTTTGTCACTGCCACCGATCTCTATGCGGCTCTGGCCTCGCAATACAACACCTCGACGGCGGACCTGAAGGCCGACCCGCCCGATGTGCGCCTGATCGACCGTCTGGGCGCGGATTTCTGCATCCGTCATGCTGTCGTGCCGTGGAAACGTGTCGGCGGGGCCACCGTCCTGATCTGCTCGCGCCCCGATGAATTCGAAACTCTGACCCAGTTCATGCCGGATGATTTCGGCCGTCTACATCTGGCTATCGCGCCCGAGGACGACATTCAGGCCGCCCTTATCGCCGCGCGCCACCGCTCTCTGGCCAAACGCGCCGAAACGCGGGTGGCAGAACATGAAAGCTGCCGCAGCTGGAAACGCGGCCCCGTCGGGCGCATCGGGATTGCCATACTGATCGCCATCGTCGCGCTGTTTCTGACCAGCCCTGTTGCGGGATTTGGCCTGTTGACCGCCTGGGCCGTCACGACGTTGGTGTTGAACTCCACGGTCAAGGCAGCGGCGGCCATCGCCTTTTTCCGCACGCGCAAACAGGCTGAAAATGTTGAATTCCTGTCCACACGGCGCAAGGCGCACAAGCTGCCGATCGTGTCGATCATGGTGCCCCTGTTCAAGGAAACCCAGATCGCCGGGCGGCTGGTGAAACGCCTGTCGGCGATCTCATATCCGCGCGAATTGCTGGATATTTGTCTGGTGGTCGAAGAAGACGACACACTGACCCAACAGACCCTGGCAAATTGTGAACTGCCGCGCTGGATGCGTCAGGTCACCGTGCCGCGCGGGGCCGTGAAAACCAAACCGCGCGCGTTAAACTTTGCGTTGGATTTCTGCCGTGGCTCTGTCATCGGGGTCTATGACGCCGAGGACGCGCCAGACCCCGACCAGATCCACAAGGTGGTAAAACGCTTTGCTGAACGGGGCCAGGACGTGGCCTGTCTGCAAGGTGTTCTGGACTTTTATAATGCCCGCACCAACTGGTTAAGCCGTTGTTTTACCGTCGAATACGCCACTTGGTTCCGCATCATTCTGCCTGGGTTGGAGCGGCTTGGTTTTGCCGTGCCGCTTGGTGGCACCACGTTGTTTTTCCGCCGCAACGCATTGGAAAAACTGGGCGGATGGGATGCCCACAACGTGACCGAAGACGCCGATCTGGGCATCCGTTTGGCCCGCCATGGCTATCGTACCGAACTGATCCACACCGTGACGCAGGAAGAAGCCAACTGCCGTGTTTGGCCCTGGGTCAAGCAACGTTCACGCTGGATCAAAGGCTATGCAATGACTTGGGGCGTGGCCATGCGCGCGCCGCGTGCGTTGCTGCGCGAATTGGGCTGGTGGAAATTCATTGGCGTGCAAATCCTGTTTCTGGGCACGCTGTCACAATTCATCCTGGCACCGGTTCTGTGGTCGTTTTGGGCCATGCCGCTGGGCCTGCCCCATCCACTGTTGAACGCCATGCCAATCGAAATGTTCTATCTGTTGGGCACCGTTTTCTTGGCTTCGGAGGTTCTGACCATCACCGTTGGTGTGCTGGCCGTCTCCGGCGAAGATCACCGCTGGCTGCGTTGGTGGGTGCCGACGCTGCACCTGTATTTCCCGCTGGCCTCACTGGCCGCAATGAAGGGGTTCGTAGAAATCCTGTACAAGCCGTTTTATTGGGACAAGACCGTGCACGGCGTGTTTGATGGTCACGACCACGATCCCGAAGACACAGTCGCTACTCCGCTCCAGAATCCAGCTTAAGCCGCGTTTCAAACGCCTGACTGATATGGATTTTGAGAGCTGTTGCCGCGGCCTCGCCGTCACGCGCCTCGATGCCCTTCACAATCGCATCGTGTTCTGCAATGGCCGTCGCCGACCGCCCTTCGACAGCCAATGACGTTGTCGCCAGCAACGCCATGGTTCGATGCACCATATCCAGTTGTTGCACCAGGTATCGGTTGTGCGAGGCCAGGTGCAGCTGCTTGTGAAACCGTCGGTTCGTGCGGGCCAGGGCTTCCGGCTTGTCCAGTCGACCTCGGTCTTCCTCGACCATGTTACGCAGTACCTTGATTTCCTCAGGCGCCGCATGTTGCGCCGCCAGCCGTGCGGCCAGCCCTTCCAGCTCGGCCCGTACCGCATAAAGCTCGGCCAACTGGTTGTGGTTCAACGATGCAACAATCAACGATCGCCCGTCACGCGCCAACAGGCTCTGGGTTTCCAGCCGCTGCAACGCCTCGCGAATGGGTGTGCGCGACACGCCGAACCGGTCCGCCAGCTCGCTTTCGACCAAACGGTCACCGGGCTTGTAAACCCCCACGTCGATGGCATCCAGAATCAGCTCATAGGCGTCTTTCTGACCGTTTCTGCTTTCGGACACGGCGCTCTCCCCTTGCATTCAAACGACTATGCATTCCCCAGCCAGACAATCAAGCGCCAGAGCCTTCGAATTCGGCGCATTGTAAAATGGTCGCAGCGGCGATAGCGTCCGGCGCATGGTCGCTGACGCTTTCTCTCATGTTTCATCCTGGGTTTTTGACCTGGACAACACCCTGTATCCACCCGAAGCACGGCTGTTTGACCAGATCGAGGTCAAGATGACTGCCTGGGTCGTCGAGGCCCTGGGCGTGACCGCGCCCGAAGCCGACCGGCTGCGCAGGAAATACTGGGCTGAATATGGCACGACCCTGGCCGGGCTGATGCGCGAACACGGGGTCGATCCGGGGCCATATTTGACCCATGTGCACGACATTGACCTGTCCCATATGGACAAAGACGCCGAGCTGCGCGGCCATATCGCCAACCTCCCCGGGCGGCGGGTCGTCTATACAAACGGCTCGCGTCCCTATGCGGAACGGGTGCTGGAGGCGCGCGGATTGAACGGGCTGTTTGATGCGATCTATGGTGTAGAACACGCCGATTTCCGCCCGAAACCGGAACGCGCGGCATTTGAAATGGTGTTTGACACCGATGGGTTGGACCCCACCGTCGCAGCCATGTTCGAAGACGACGCCCGCAATCTGGCCGCGCCGCACGCGATGGGCATGCGCACGGTGCATGTGGCCCCCAACGCCACCCCCGCCGATCACATCCACCACCACACCAATGACCTGACGGGCTTTCTGTCGCAGTTGACGCAGACGGCCTTTCACCGCCGCCGCAACACCCCTAGGTAATCCCCATGCAGACACATCGCGTTGATATCTTCATTTCTGGTGGCGGCATCGCCGGTCAGGTCGCAGCCTGTGTCTTTGCCACGCAGGGCTTCACAGTGCTGATGGCCGACCCGGTTCCCCCGGTGACTGTGGCCGACATGGATGGCTCGGACCTGCGATCAACCGCCTTTTTGAAACCGGCACGTGAGCTGTTTGACAGGTGTGGATTGTGGCCGGTTCTGGCGCCGCACGCCAAACCGCTGGACAGCCTGCAAGTGATCGACACCACTGGCTGGCCCCCGGTTGAACGCGACCGACGCGTGTTTCGCGCCAGCGACATGGGCGATGACCCCTTTGGCTGGAACCTGATGAACTGGGTCGTGCGGCGCGAACTGTGGACCCATCTGCAAGGGCAGGATCGGATCACCGCGCTGTATGGCGCGGGGTTCAAATCCATCGTGCAGCGCACCGGTGAAATCATCGTCAGCCTAACCAATGGCGACCAGGTCCGCGCGCGTATGGGCGTGGCGGCAGACGGCAAGTTTTCACCCCTGCGCGAGGCCGTGGGGATCGACGTTTCAACCACCCGATATGGCCAGAAATCGCTGGCCTTCACCGTGACGCATGACGCGCCACACGACAATATTTCAACCGAGATCTATAACGAAGGCGGGCCCTTCACCATCGTGCCGCTGCCCGACCTGGATGGACGCCATGCTTCGGCCATCGTGTGGATGAACCTGGGCGCGCGCGCGGTCGAACTGATGGACATGCCCGTGCCCGCATTCGAAGACGTAATGCAGAATCGGTCCGTCAACCTGTTGGGACGGATGCGGCTGGAGGGGCGGCGGTCGATTTGGCCGATCATCACCCAGACCGCCGATCATCTGGTGTCAGGGCGGGTTGCCGTGATGGCCGAGGCCGCCCATGCCCTTCCCCCGATCGGGGCGCAGGGGTTGAACACATCGCTGAACGACCTGGCGGTTCTGGCCGATCTGGCGGGTAAATCACCCGATGATCTGGGAGGGGTTAAGATGATGCAAGCCTATGAAAAAACACGCAAACCGGACATCGCAGCGCGGGCACGTGTGATTGATGTGTTCAACCGCGTGGCCCGATCTGGCGAGACCCCGTTGCAGGCACTGCGACTGGCCGGCCTCAAGGCCGTGCATGACATGCCCCCCCTGCGCAAAGGTGTGATGCGGGCCGGCTTGGGCCCCCGTTAAACCTTCGTTACCAATTCAGACCTAGTTTGCGGCATCCGGACGCAGAGTTCACATTCCACATTCCCTTTCGCGAATGCATGAGGGATACACCGCGTTGCAACGACCGCGAACCCAAGGAGCCGCGCAAATGACCCTCGAACAGACCCCTGAAGAAAAAGCCGCCGAAGCCCGCGACGAAAAAATCACTTTCGCCATTTTTGGGTTGGTCGTCGTCGCCCTGATTGTTGGTTTCCTGACCATGGGCGTGACCGGCGTCGGGCTGGTTGCCACGGCCACCGTGCCAGTGATCTATCTGCTAATGATCCTTGCCGCTGGCGGCAAGGGCTGACGGGCTGGGCGCGCCACATCTGGCGCGCCACATTTGCTTACAGGGCTTTGTCCAGAACGGCCTCGAGCCGGGCCAGGCTGGCATCGACATCATAAAGCTTGTCCAACCCGAACAGGCCCAGACGGAAGGCGGAATAGTCATCGCCTTCGTCACACATCAGCGGCACACCGGCGGCGATCTGCACGCCCTCGGCGGCAAAGGGTTTGCCCATTTTGACATCCGCGTCGTCAGTATAGGACACGACCACGCCGGGGGCGCCAAAGCCATCGGCAGCAACCGATTTCACACCGCGTGCGGCCAGTGCGGCGCGGACGCGATTGCCTTGGTCCCACTGTGCATCACGTAGTTTTTCAAAGCCGTATTCGCGGGTTTCCAGCATCGTGTCGCGAAACACACGCAGCGCGTCGGTCGGCATGGTCGCGTGATAGGCGTGCCCGCCGGCCTCATAGGCCTCCATGATCGCCAACCATTTGCCCAGATCGACCGCGAAACTGGTCGACACGGCCGCCTTGGCCATATCGCGCGCGGTTTCGTTCATCATGACCAGCCCGGCCGAGGGCTGCGCCGACCAGCCCTTTTGCGGCGCGGAAATCAGAACGTCCACACCAGTGGCTTTCATGTCAACCCAGGCGCAGCCTGAGGCGATACAATCCAGCACAAAGATGCCGCCGACTGCGTGCACAGCGTCGGCCACGGATTTCAGGTAGTCATCGGGCAAGATCATGCCGCTGGCGGTTTCGACATGGGGGGCAAAGACGACGTCGGGGCGTTCCTCGGCAATGCGCGCGACCACTTCGTCGATCGGGGCGGGCGCAAACCCGGCCTGGCGGTCATTGCCGACACGGCGGGCCTTTAGCACGGTTTCCTCTGACGGGATCGACCCCATTTCGAATATCTGCGACCAGCGGAATGAGAAAAAACCGTTGCGGATCACCATCACGCGTTTGCCGGTGGCGAACTGGCGCGCGACGGCCTCCATCGCATAGGTGCCACCGCCGGGCACCAGGGCCACGGCGTCCGCAGCGTAAACCTCGCGCAGGACTTCGGAAATGTCGCGCATCACCTTTTGGAACGCGGCGGACATGTGGTTCAGCGACCGGTCGGTGAATACCACCGAGTATTCAAGCATCCCATCCGGGTCGATATCAGGCAGCAGTGCGGGCATCGTCTTCTCCTTGTTCGTTGCGCCAAGAGTGGCGCAAATGGGCGCAAGGGGAAAGGGTCAAAGCGGCCCGGGGCGGCGTTCCTCGCTGAGCAGCACGTTGGCTTCGACATCACCCACGCCGGGCAATGTCATGATGCGGCGGCGCAGCACGCGTTCAAAATCCGACAGGTCGCGCGCGACCACACGCAGGCGGTAATCATACATGCCCAACACGTGTTGCACCGTCTGCACCTCGGGGATCGCCGTGACGGCGCGTTCGAAATCCTCAAGGCTGACACGGCCCTTGGTGGCCAGCTTCACGCCCAGAAAAACTGTGACACCGAACCCCAGCGCCTCGCGATCCAGGTCGATACGGCGCCCCATGAGAATGCCTGTCTCCTGCAATCGTTTCACCCGACGCCAGGCGGCAGGTTGCGACAGGCCAAATCGACGGCCCAGTTCACCGGCGCTCAGCGTGGCATCCTGCGACAGTGCGCGCAGGAAATTGCGGTCGGTGTCATCCAGGGTCATAGCGGCAGGGCCTCGTCCGTCTTGATCGTCGCCACATGCGCCAGGCTTTCGATATCCGCGATGTGCGGTAGGGTCAGGATGCGGGCGCGATAGAGTTGCTGGTAATGTTTCATGTCGCGGGCCAGCACGATCAGGCGCACATCGACCCGGCCCAAAAAGGTCTGAATTTCCGTCACCTCCAGCACCTCACGCGCCTCGGCCAGGAATTCATCGAACGCGCGCGGGTTGGTTTTATCCAACGTGATGCGCAGCGCGACCTCAACCTCATACCCCAGTGCAGCCCAGTTGATCACCGCATGCTGGCCGCGAATGACCCCCGAGCGGGTCAGCTTTTCCAGGCGCCGCGAACAGGTGGCAACCGTGACACCCGCCAAGTTGGCCAGATCCGACACCGGCTGACCTGGGTCCAGCTGCAAGCGGCGCAGGATACGGCGGTCTGTATCGTCCACCTGCATGATTATCGCACCTTTTCCAAATTTTGCGAATTATAATGTCACCATTATCGCAAATTCATGTCATTTTGCAAACGTCATACAGCATTTCCACCTATTCTGCCCTCAGAACAACACTCCAGACAGAAGGACGCCCCACATGCGCGTTTATTACGACCGTGATTGCGACATCAACCTGATCAAGGACAAGAAAGTGGCCATCCTGGGCTATGGCTCGCAAGGCCACGCCCACGCGCTGAACCTGCGCGATTCCGGTGCCAAGAACCTTGTCGTCGCCTTGCGCGAAGGCTCGGCCTCGGCCAAAAAAGCCGAAGGCGAAGGCCTGACCGTCATGGGCATCGCCGAAGCTGCTGCCTGGTGTGACGTGATCATGTTCACCATGCCCGACGAATTGCAGGCCGAGACCTACAAGAAATACGTGCATGACAACATCAAGCCCGGCGCCGCCATCGCATTCGCCCATGGCCTGAATGTTCACTTTGGCCTGATTGAACCGAAAGAAGGCGTCGACGTCATCATGATGGCGCCCAAAGGCCCCGGCCACACCGTGCGCGGCGAATATGTCAAAGGCGGCGGCGTGCCCTGCCTGGTTGCCGTGGACAATGACGCCACCGGCAAAGCGCTGGAAATCGGCCTGTCCTACTGCTCCGCCATCGGTGGCGGTCGTTCGGGCATCATCGAAACCAACTTCCGCGAAGAATGCGAAACCGACCTGTTCGGCGAACAGGCCGTTCTGTGCGGCGGCATTGTCGAGCTGATCCGCATGGGGTTCGAAACCCTGGTCGAAGCCGGCTACGCCCCGGAAATGGCATACTTTGAATGCCTGCACGAGACCAAGCTGATCGTTGACCTGATCTATGAAGGCGGCATCGCCAACATGAACTACTCGATCTCGAACACCGCCGAGTATGGCGAATATGTTTCGGGTCCGCGCATTCTGCCGTACGACGAGACCAAAGCCGCCATGAAGGGCGTTTTGACCGACATCCAGAACGGCAAATTCGTGCGTGACTTCATGCTGGAAAACGCTGTTGGGCAGCCGTCGTTCAAAGCGACCCGTCGCATCAACGACGAGCACCAGATCGAAAAAGTCGGTCAGAAACTGCGCGACATGATGCCGTGGATTTCTGCAGGCAAGATGGTCGACAAAGCCAAAAACTGATCCCGCAAGACCCGTGACAGGCGGCCCGTCGGGGAAACCCGGCGGGCCGTTTTCTTTTGACTTTCGAACATTTCCGGCGGCAACTACGCGCTTTAACGCCCTCAACCTTCAGGAATCGAACAATGGCCCGAAATTGGATTTTCCTCGTTCTGCTCTCGGTAATCTGGGGGGCCAGTTTCATGGGGGTCAAGCTGGCGCTGGAGGGGTTCGGTCCGTTGACCGTGGCCGCAATCCGCATCGTCATGGGGGCCGTTCTGTTGACCGTGCTGGCGGGGGTCATGGGCGTTGGCCTTCCGCCGCTGGCGAACCGTCGCCTGTGGGCGCATGTCGCGGGCATGGGCCTGTTTTCCAACGCCGTTCCGTTCTTCCTGCTCAGTTGGGGACAGTTACATGTGTCCAGCGGATTTGCCGGGATCACCATGGCTGTCGTGCCTTTGTTGGTGCTGCCGCTGGCGCACGCCTTTGTGCCGGGAGAACACCTGACCACGCGCAAAGGGGGGGGCTTTGTGGTGGGTTTCATCGGTGTGGCGATCCTGATTGGCCCGGGCGCCTGGGCCAGCTCCGGCGCCGAGGTCGAAGGCTGGGCCCGTCTGGCCTGTGTCGGCGCAGCGGCCTGTTACGCGATCGGGTCAATCATCACGCGGCTCAGCCCCAAGGTCGATCTGGTCAGCTTTTCTGCCGGGGCGTTGATCGTTGCCAGCCTTCTGATCACCCCAATCGCACTGTGGGTCGAAGGCATTCCCACCCTGCCCAACGCGCGCGCGATGTGGGCGGTCACCTATCTGGGCGTTTTCCCGACCGCTTTGGCGACCATCCTGTTGGTGCGCGTCGTACACTCAGCTGGCCCCAGCTTCCTGAGCATCGTGAACTATCTTGTTCCGGTCTGGAGCGTGCTGTTTGGCACGTTGCTCTTGTCGGAAACCCTGCCCGCGTCCTTCTTGGGGGCGCTGTCTCTGATCATGGTTGGACTGGCCATCAGCCGGGCGCGGGGCATTCGGCGGCGCCCCTGACTGTGCTGTGACGGGGTCTTAAACAGCGGCTTCGACCGCCGCGACGATGTCGTCGACCACACGGGTTAACAGCCCTTCATCCTCGCATTCCGCCATGACACGGATCAACGGTTCTGTCCCGGATTTGCGGATCAAAACGCGACCTTTGTCGCCCAAATCCGCCTTGCCCGAAGAAATGGCGGCTTGCACAGATGCAACATCCAGCGGCTTTTGACCCGCAGAAAACCGCACGTTTTCCAGCTTCTGGGGCACAGTTTCAAACACTTTTGTCAGATCCGAGGCGCGCTTGCCGGTCGTTACGATTTCGGCCAGGAACTGCAATCCGGCCAACAGACCGTCGCCCGTGGTGGCATAGTCGGTCATCACGATATGGCCCGACTGTTCGCCGCCCAGGTTAAAGCCGCCCTTGCGCATTGCCTCGACCACATGGCGGTCGCCGACCTTGGTGCGATGCAACCCGATGCCGTGCCCGCCAAGGTATCGTTCCAGACCCAGGTTCGACATGACGGTTGCGACCAGGGCGCCACCGGCCAGGCGGCCTTCCTCAGCCCAATGGCGCGCAAACAGGCCCATGATCTGGTCGCCATCCGCCACGCGTCCGGTTTCGTCGATGATCATCACCCGGTCCGCATCGCCGTCCAGACAGATGCCCAGATCAGCACCCGTTTCCACAACCGTACGCGCCGCCAGGGCCGTGTCGGTCGACCCGCAGCCCTTGTTGATGTTGGTGCCATCGGGCGAGACGCCCACCGGCACGACCTCGGCGCCCAATTCCCACAGGACCTCAGGTGCCGCGCGATAGGCCGCGCCATTGGCGCAGTCAATCACCACCTTCATGCCGTTCAGGCGCTTGCCCTCGGGAAAGGTGGTTTTCAGATATTCAACATAGCGCAGCCGGCTGGCATCGACCCGTTTGGCGCGACCGATGTTCTGCGACTGCACAGGTTCCACACCCGAGGCGACCATCTCCTGGATCTGCGCCTCGTCTTCGTCCGACAGCTTGAACCCGTCGGGGCCGAAGAACTTGATGCCGTTGTCATGAAACGGGTTGTGACTGGCGGAAATCATGATGCCCAGATCGGCGCGCATCGAATGGGTGAACCGGCCCACGGCGGGGGTCGGCACCGGCCCCAGCAGCAGCACATTCATGCCCGTAGAGGTCAGCCCCGCAACCAGCGCATTTTCCAGCATATAACCCGACAGGCGCGTGTCCTTGCCGATCACGACGCGGTGACCGTTCAGCCCGTCACAGCGAAAATGTCGTCCCGCGGCGGCCCCCAGACGCAACGCCATTTCGGCGGTCATCGGCCAAGAATTGGCCAGCCCCCGCACACCATCGGTTCCAAACAGCTTATCCATCGTCACTCACTCTCGTTCAACGCCAGCTGCAGGCGCAGGGCCTGTCTGGTCTCGAATGTGTCATGCACGCGCAGGATCTGCGCGCCCTGGGCAGCGGCATGCAACGCCACCGCAACCGACCCCGCCATGCGGTCCTTGGCGTCGTCTGCACCGCCAATCGTGCCAATGAACCGCTTGCGCGAGGCCCCCAGCAGGATCGGCAGGCCAAGGTCATGATACAGGCTCAGCCCGTGCAGCAGGCTCAAATTGTGTTGCAGCGTCTTACCAAACCCAATGCCTGGATCAACTATAATGCGAGTTCGATCAATTCCGGAACCCTCGGCGGCGGAAATCCGCTGTTCCAGATGGTCGAACACGTCAAGCAGCACGCTGTCATAGCGCGGGTCGGCCTGCATCGTTTCCGGGTCGCCAAGCGCATGCATCAGGCAGACGGGCACGTCACGCTCGGCCACCAACCCGGCCAGATCGGGGTCATACATCAAGGCCGAGACGTCGTTGACGATGTTGGCGCCTGCATCCAGCGCCGCCTCGGCAACGCGGGCCTTGCGGGTGTCGATGGAAATCAGCGTCGTGATGCCGGCCGCGCGGATCGCTTTGATCACCGGGGCCGTCCGGCGAATTTCTTCGTCAATGCTGACCGCGGCGGCGCCCGGGCGCGTGCTTTCGCCGCCAATGTCCAGAATGTCGGCATCCTGCGCCATGGCGCGGGCGCGTGCGACGGCGGCCTCCAGATCCGTATGGTCGCCCCCATCCGAAAAACTGTCCGGCGTCACGTTCAGGATGCCCATGATGCGGGGTTCATCCAGGCGCAAGCCGCACAGGTCGGGGCGCAGCGCGCTCAGATGCTCGGCACCCGCGCCACGGGATCCGGCGTGCCCCGTCCGCCCCTGGTGCGTCACCTGTGAAAACCGGAATACCCGGCTGCCGCCCAAGGCGTATTTACCAGACAGGCATGGGATTGGCTGGGCATAGGCCTTCATGCGGCATCCTCTGACCAGCGGACCTCATCGGCCACCATTTCCTGGGCAAACCAGCCAGTCAGGCTGCGTGCATCGGTGCCGGTTGGACCATCCACCGCGTCCAGCACCAGTTTCGTTGGTGCCCAGACACAGATCAGCCCTTGCGTCATGGCCCACTCCAATTCTGTGCGCGTGCCGGTGACAACACAGCGGTCATCAAGACTGGCCACCGCCACTGCGTTTTGTTCGATAGCCAACAGGTCAATGCGCCGCTGCGCAGTGGCATTCTCCGCGTGTACGCAGCCCCCCGCCCCCGGCCCGACCGTCAGGATCACCGGGCGTGGATCGCCCTCAAGCGCGTCCAGAAAGGTCGCCAAACCCGCAGCAATCGCCCCCTGTGTCAGCTGTACGACCAGAGGGCGAAGCGCCGTGTCATCGCCATCCGCCGTGACGCCATCAGCCCGGCAGCGCACGATTTCAACACCCAACGCGCCGGGGCCACGGTCCAGTTTCTCGATCCGCAAGAACACGCGCAACGGTTGCGGTTCGCGCAGGATGCGCTCGGCGATACGGTCGGCCAAGGTTTCCAACAGGTTCAGCCGTTCGGCGGCCAGTTCATGCGCGATGGCCTCGGCGATGGTGTCATAGGACAGGATCGCGTCCACATCATCGGTGGCAGCGCCGTCATGGGGCGCGACCTCGACCACCACATTGAAGCTAAGCCGCTGGGTCACGTCGCGTTCGACCTGAAAGGCGCCGATCTCGACTTTGACCACGTGGTCGCGCAGGGAAATCCGGTCAGGCGGCGTGTCCCCCCAGGGGGTTTGGGCCGCGCGGGCTTCGGGATGGGCAAAGGCGGTTTGGGTGCTGTCTGTCATGGCGCTCTCGATCAGAAGATGCGCGATTTCTGCCCCAAAAGCACGGGGAAAAACCAGCGAAATGCGGCCCTGAGCGGCGTAAAGCGTCAGATCAGTTCGACGACACACGTACCGGCATGCGATAGAACTTGTGTACCCCAATCCGCGCGGTCTGTGTGAACCGGCGCGCCCAGGACGGGTTCACCGCCGTGGTGTGGTAATGCGTGGCACCTTCGGTCAGCTCGCGCGGGGTGCCGTCCAGCATCAGGCGGGCCACTTTGGACACGCGCGCATAGGCGCCGGGTTCGTTCACCGTTTCGGGGTTGCCGTCACAGGTGAAGGTGAACTGGCACTGGTATTTGCGCCCCGTACCCTGGTGGATCACGCCGCAGACCGTGTTCGGATACTGCGTGCTGTCGACGCGGTTCAGGATGACTTCGGCGACAGCGAACTGCCCCTTCAGGGTTTCGCCCCGGGCCTCAAAATACAGCGCCTGTGACAGGCACTGCCAATCGTCACTGCCTGACGCGGTGGGTTGTGCGTCCAGCCAGGCATAGGTGAACCTGGTGCTGGCGTCCGCAGCCCCCGGCGTTTTACCAAGGCGTGCGACCTGCTGGGCGTTCAACCCGGAGATCCCAGAGAGTTCGTGCGCCAGAACGCCCGACACATCCGCGCCTTCGGTTTCCGCCACAGCGAAACCGATGGAAAATGCGCCCAGAGCAACAGCCGAAATCAAAGTCCGCAACATGGTTCGTACCCGTCTTATTCATTCCCTCGCGACGTAACACAAACGTCACAACGCGGCGGAAATAGGGGAAAAAAGCCGTTGCGTCGAGTCCTTTGCCCAAAGATCCGGCGCATGGCCGTTATGCGTTGGCCATTCAATTCGTGAATTAGTCCTTGCTTTCAGACCCTTCCGCCATGCGGTCCCGAATGGCCAGATGGGCTGCGGCAAGGCGGGCGACCGGCACCCGAAAGGGCGAACAGCTGACATAATCAAAGCCCGCGTCACGGCAGAATTCAATAGATTCGGGGTTACCGCCGTGTTCACCACAGATCGACATCGTGATGTTGGGATCCACCGAACGGCCGCGCCGCGCGCCGATCTGCAACAGCTCGCCGACCCCTTCGGTGTCCAGCGTGTGAAACGGGTCTTCGGGATAGACGCCCTGGCTTACATATTCGCCCATGAACCGCCCCGCATCGTCGCGCGACAGGCCATAGGTCATCTGGGTCAGGTCGTTCGTGCCAAAGGACATGAACGCCGCGTAATGGGCGATTTCATCGGCACGCAAGGCGGCGCGCGGCGTTTCCACCATCACCCCCAGACGATAGGTGAAGCTGGCCTCGCGTTCGATCCGTACCGCGGCGGCCACCGCATCGACACGAGTTTTCACGATCTCGACCTCGCGTTTGGCGCTGACCAGCGGGATCATCACCTCAGGCACGACCGGGTCGCCCAGCTTGGACGCCTCGATCGTTGCCTCAAAGATGGCGCGGGCCTGCATGTCATAGATTTCGGGCACGGTCAGACCCAGACGAACGCCCCGCATGCCCAGCATCGGGTTGAATTCGCGCAGGCCCGCGACCCGGCGTTCGACATCTGACAGCGGCAGATCCAGGGCTTCGGCCAGCTCTCGCATGCCTTCGCGCCCGTGCGGCAGGAATTCGTGCAAGGGCGGGTCAAACAGACGGATACAGACCGGTTTGCCTTGCATGATCTGGAACAGTTCCGTGAAATCGGCGCGTTGCATCGGCAACAGGCGATCCAGCGCGGCGCGGCGATCTTCGGGGCTGTCGGCAAAGATCATCTCGCGCATTGCCAACAGGCGGTCGTCGTCAATGAACATGTGTTCCGTGCGGCACAGCCCGATGCCCTCGGCGGCGAACATCACCGCCTTGCGGGCGTCGGGCGGCGTGTCGGCGTTGGCGCGAATGCCGATGTCGCGACGGTCATCTGCCCAGGCCATCAGCGCGATAAAGCTGTCCCCCAGCTCAGGCAACAGCAACGCGACCGAGCCATTCAGCGCCTCGCCAGCGGCGCCGTCGATGGTGATCACGTCGCCTTCGTGAAACTCGCGCCCGTCCGCCGCGACCAATCGGCGCCGTTTCTTGTCCAGACGCATGTCGCCCGCGCCCACGACACAGGGCAGGCCAAGCCCGCGCGCAATCACCGCCGCATGGCTGGTGATGCCGCCGCGAATGGTCAGAATACCCTTGGCGGCGTGCATGCCGCGAATGTCCTCAGGGCTGGTTTCACGCCGCACCAGGATGCAATCTTCGCCTTGGGCCGCGTGGGCCTGAGCGGATCGTGCATTGAACACGATCTTGCCAGTGGCGGCGCCCGGGCTGGCGGCGATGCCGCTGGCAAACACATCACGTGTGCCGTTTGGGTCGACCTGGCTGTGCAACAGTTCGGCCAGAGCGCGCGGCGGGATGCGCAGCACAGCTTCGTCCTTCGAGATCACACCTTCCTTGGCCAAATCCACCGCGATGCGCACATTGGCGCGTTCGCTGCGGCTGACCCGCACCGCGTCCAGAATGAACAGCTGTTCGTTTTCGATGGTGAATTCGATCTGCATCTGTTCGCGCAGCTTGGTGCGACACAGGTCGCCATAGCGTCTCAGATCGGCGAAATTCTGCGGCAGCACGTCTTCGATCGACCGGCCGCGATCATCGCGGGTCAGATACATGACATCGCGATCACCGGCTTCGGCCAAGGCATCACGGCCCTGGCTTTTGCACAGGTATCGCCCGCGCACTTCGCTGCGCCCGGTGGCGCCGCTGACGAACTGGATCACCCCCGAACCGGACAGGCCCTTGCCCACGCCCAGCGCCATTTTCTGCACGACCAGGCCCAGACCGGCATCTGCCGGCGCGCCCTTGGCTTCGCGCAACAGACGGGCCGTCGTGCCCTCCCAGGCGCGCGCCATAGAGCGCAGGATTTCCGCAAGCTGCACCTCGGGGTCCTGCGGGAAATACTCGTCCGTCTCCTCCTCGTACAGGTCCAGCGCCGCCTTCAACGCTTCGGCTGTGGGGGCGTTTGGGGCTTCAAACTCGTCAGGATCCAGACGCCCCACATGCACGGCATAAGATTGAATGAACCGCAGATACAGCGCGTTCGCGGCCGCTTCGCCATGGCTGTCCACCAGCTTGGCGTGCTGCGCATCGTTCATACCAATGTTCAGAATCGCGCTGGGACCACCCCAGTCCGGGTCCTCGGACGACGGGCGCACCGACACCAAAGGGTCACTGCCAAACAGCGACAGCAACGCCGCCAGATCCGGCATTTCACCCGCAGAAATCCCATGCACCGCATCGAAATCCAACGCGGCGGTCCGTGGCACCGGCATCTCGAGCCGGATCAGACGTTGCAGACACTTGGCCCGCCCACCATGGCGCACCGCTTCGACCGGTGCGTTTGGCGTGATTTCGATAAACCCGGTGATGTGATCAAGTTTCTGCACTGCAGCACCCTCCAATTCGCCAACACCATAGCGCAGGTCGGCGGTCACACAAGGGTTACAATCCCTGCCGCGCTCCCCTCAGCCCTCGATCCGGGTCAGATCGGCCACGCCGTGGCAAATGTCACGAATGCGGGCCAACAGGTTCAACCGGTTGCGCCGCACGATTTGATTGTCGGTGTTGATCTGCACCGCCTCAAAAAACGCATCAATCGGCGCGCGCAGGGACGCCATGGCCGTCATTGCGGCGGCGAAATCTTCGCCCTGCATCGCCGGCGCGATTGCACTTTGCGCATCATCCAGCGCCGCAAACAACGCCTTTTCCGTATCGTCTTCGGCGAACTTCACGTCCGCACCGAACGAATACTCGACCCCGTCCTTTGCTTCGGCCTGGGACAGGATATTGTTGGCGCGTTTGAACCCCTGCAACAGGTTTTCCCCGTCATCGGTCTTCAGGAACGCCGCCAGCGCCTCGGCCCGTTTGACCAACAGCGTCAGGTCATCATTGCCGGGCATGTTCAGACAGGCGTCGATCACATCGTGGCGAATGCCCTCTTCCTTCAGGTGCACCTTCAGACGATCATGGAAAAAGCCCAACAGATCGACCGAGACATCGGGCATCTTCGCCTCGATCCTGCCCAGCAGGGTGCCGTCGCCAATCGCTGGCGCATCACCATCCAACTTGTCCAACACTGCGCGGAAGGCCGCGCCAAACACACCGTGATCGGCGATTTCATCCAGCGTGCTTTCCAGCGCGGCCAGTTCCGCGGCATCGGCGGCATCGGCATTCTGGGCGATCTCGTGTTTCAACAGCTGACTGTCGATGAACCGGTCCAGACGCAGGCGCAGATCATTGCTGAGGATGATGCGGATCACGCCCAGCGCAGCGCGACGCAGCGCATAGGGGTCTTTTGACCCGGTAGGCTTTTCGTCTATCGCCCAGAACCCCGTCAGCGTGTCCAGCTTGTCGGCAAAAGCGACCGCCACGGAAACAGGTTCGGTGGGCACATCGTCGGACGGGCCCAGCGGCGAATAATGCATTTCGCATGCGTTCGCGACGCTTTCGGGCAGGTCGGCGCGCAACGCATAATACCGCCCCATGACACCCTGAAGTTCCGGGAACTCATAGACCATTTCCGACGACAGATCGGCCTTGGCCACTCGCGCGGCTTCCTTGGCCAGATCGGGTTTGGCCCCAACCAACGGCGCGACTTCGCCCGCCAGCTTTTCGATCCGCGCGATGCGGTCGGCCTGGCTGCCCAGTTCGCGGTGGAAGGTCACGTTCTCCAGCGGCTTGCCCATGCCCGCCAGCCCCACGGATTTCACCGTGCGCAGGTCGTTTTCCCAGAAAAATTTTGCATCCGCCAGGCGGGCAAACAGCACCTTTTGGTTGCCCGCCAGAATGGTCGCGCCGTGGTCTGACGTCTCGCGATTTGCGACGGTGACGAATTTTTCGATCCGGCCGGTTTTCGGATTGCGCACCGAAAAGAATTTCTGGTGTTCGCGCATGCTGGTTTGCAGCACTTCGGGCGGCAGTTCGATGAAATCTTCGGCGATGTCCCCCATCAGCACGACGGGCCATTCGACCAGGCCTGCGACTTCGCGCAGCAGGCCCTGGTCGTCGACAATTTCCAGACCCTGCGCGAACGCCGCCTGTTTGGCGTCTTCCCAGATATGATCGGCACGCTCTTGGGCGTCCAGAACCACATAGGCCTTTTTCAGCTTGGCGGCATAGTCTTCGAACCCGGTAACGGTGATCTTGCCTGGCGCCATGAAGCGGTGGCCTTGGGTGGTGTCGCCCGATTTGATCCCATCGACCTCCAGCGGTACGACCGCGGCCCCGGCTTCGTCCGACAGGATGCACAGGATCGAATGCAGAGGGCGCACCCATTTCAGCGTGCCCGTGCCCCAGCGCATGGATTTCGGCCAGGGGAAATTGCGGATTGTACCTTCCAGCACCACACCGGTGATATCTGCGGCCGGGCGGCCCTTTTTTTCGATGGTCGCAAAATAGACCGCGCCCTTGGGGGTTTCGCGTTCTTCCAGCTGATCCATGGTTAATCCCGCGCCGCGCAGGAAGCCTTCGATCGCCTTTACGGGCGCGCCCACCTTGGGCCCCTTGCGTTCTTCGCGCGTGTCAGGCGAGGCCGCCAGCACCCCGTCAACCGCCAGCGTCAGACGGCGCGGCGTCGCAAAGGCGGCAGCGCCCGCATAGGTCAGACCGGCATCAACCAAACCATCGGTGACCAGTTTCTTCAGGTCAGCGGCGGCTTTGCCCTGCATCCGGGCGGGGATTTCTTCCGAGAAGAGTTCGATCAGCAGGTCAGGCATATTAATTACGCTCCGGGGTCATATCGTTCGAGTGTGCGGGCGGTTGTGTGGGACAGCCTTCGGGCAACGGTCTGCCGTCAAAGACTTCCTTGCCGCAATCATTGATCTGGTGCCAGGCAAAGCTGCGCCCGTCGCCGAACACGGCAATCACGCGGTCAAAGCCCCAGATGATATCGCGTTCGCCCAGAAAGGCGATCGCCTCGCCGGTTTCCAACGCTTTGCCGATTTCCACGGCGTTGAAACAGTCAAACCACCGCGGCGCGGTCAGGGGCGCGGCCTGTTCGTAGGTTTCATAGGTTTCGGTCAACAGAGCTTGCGACATGGTGGTGGTGAAACAGCCGCGAAACCTGAGCGGTGAGCTGTCGGCATCAATCCCATGGAACCCGTCGGCAATAATGCCTTCGGCCTGGCCTGTAACCACATTGGTCATGCGCATTTCGACGGCGTCGGCGGTGACCGGCTCGTAAAAGGCATAGATCTGCAACCAATAGATTGCGACGCCTGCGATAAGGGCGATGGCCACGATCAGGCTCCCCAGTATTTTGCCGCTCACAGCCATTCACTTTCGGGGGTGTGCCCCCCTGCCGAGGTCAACACAAAGGCGTCGGCGCATTGTTTTGCCAAGGTGCGGACGCGGCCGATATAGGCCTGGCGTTCGGTGACCGAAATCACACCGCGCGCGTCCAGCAGGTTGAACATGTGGCTGGCCTTGATGCATTGGTCATAGGCCGGGTGCGCCATGATGATGCGCTTGCCGGTTTTCGGGTCGATATGGTCGTGCGACAGGATCGCGGCGCATTCGACCTCGGCCTCTTCAAAGTGGCGCAGCAACACGTCGGTGTTGGCGATATCGAAATTCCAGCGCGCGTATTCTTCTTCGGTCTGTTTGAAGATGTCGCCATAGGACAGCGCAATGGGCGACATGGGATCATTGAACGGCATGTCCATGACGTGATCGACGCCCAGCACATACATCGCCAGACGTTCCAGACCATAGGTCAGTTCGCCCGACACGGGCGTGCAGTCGTGGCCGCCGACCTGTTGGAAATAGGTGAACTGGCTGACTTCCATGCCGTCGCACCAGACCTCCCACCCCAGACCCCAGGCGCCCAGGGTTGGGCTTTCCCAGTCATCTTCGACAAAGCGGATGTCGTGCAGATCCATGTCGATGCCAATGGCGCGCAGTGACCCCAGATACAGGTCTTGCAGGTTGGGTGGGCTGGGTTTGATCAGCACCTGATACTGGTAATAATGTTGCAACCGGTTGGGGTTTTCACCGTACCGCCCATCGGTCGGACGGCGCGAAGGCTGAACATAGGCCGCCGCCCAGGCTTTCGTGCCCAGCGCGCGCAGCGTCGTCGCCGGGTGGAACGTGCCCGCGCCGACCTCCATGTCATAGGGTTGCAGAATCGCACAGCCCTGTTCGGCCCAGTAATTCTGAAGCCGCAGGATGATCTCCTGGAAACTTTTCGGTCGTGTGTCTGTCATGGCATGGAACCCCTTCGGAACCCGTGTCTTATGTCGCGCCCTCAATAGGCTTTGGGTCACAAAGGGTCAATCGGTGCGGCAGCCTTATTGACCTGCCCCCCTGTGATGGTGTGTATCTGATCGGAACGGTTTTTGACGTAAATGCGCCCGATACGGGCCACGAGGGGTTATGAAGCAACTTTATTCCGCGATTATTGTCGCCATTGTTACGGTCTGGGCAGGGATCGCCTCGGCACAAACGGCCTGGATTCAGGTCGAAGCGCAACCGACATTGCAGGCCGCCCAGCGGTCGGCACAGACCTATGCCGGTCAGCTGCTCGATGTGAACGGGTTCCGCATGGGCGGCAACTGGTACGCCATCGCGCTGGGGCCATATACGCGCGACGACGCGGCCTCGCGGCTGGCAACGCTGCGCGCGCAGGGGGCGATCCCGCGTGACAGTTTCATCGCCTTTACCAGCCAGTATCGCCAACAGTTCTGGCCGATTGGTGTGAACGCCCTGGGCGCGGCCCCCATCGTGGCACCGGCGGACACGGCAACCCCGGCCGTGGTGGCCCCGCCCCCGCCGCCGCCCTCTGACGAAACCAAACGCGAGGCGCAGGCCTCGGAACGGCTGCTGGACCGTGGCGAACGCGAGGCGTTACAGGTCGCTCTGAAATGGGAAGGCTTCTATGACGCCGCCATTGACGGCGCGTTCGGCCCCGGCACGCGTCGCTCGATGAGCGACTATCAAACCGCCAAGGGCGACGAGGTCACCGGCGTGTTGACCACCAAACAACGCGCGCGCCTGTTGGGCGACTATCAGGGTGTGATCGACAGCCTGGGCATGGCCGTCACTCAGGACCAAGACGCTGGCATCGAAATCGCCATGCCCGCCGGCATGGTTGGCTTTGGCCGCTACGAGGCCCCATTTGCCCATTACGACAGCCAGGCCGACAGCGGCGTGCGCGTGGTGCTGATCAGCCAGACTGGCGACCAGAACACGTTGTTCGGGCTGTATGACATCCTGCAAACGCTGGAAATCGTGCCCATGGATGGGGATCGTGAACGCAAGGAAAGCGAATTCACCCTGACGGGTACGGACGCCAACATCACCTCGCACACCTATGCGCGGCTGGTGGATGGGGCGGTCAAGGGTTTCACCCTGATCTGGCCCACTGGTGACGAAAAACGCCGGGCGCTGGCGTTAAAGGAAATGCAGGCCAGCTTTGCCTCGCTGGGCGAAGGGGCTTTGGCCGACAATGCCGGGCTTGATCAGGCGACACAAAGCCTGGACCTTCTGTCGGGGCTGGAAATCCGCCGGGCCGACATGTCGCGTTCGGGGTTTTATGTTGATGGCAAGGGCGCGGTTCTGACCACCGCTCAGGCCGTCGCCGCCTGCACCCGCATCACCATCAATGACAGCCACGAGGCCAGCGTTGTCGCGGTTGATGACGCTCTGGGGGTTGCGCTGTTGAAACCCGGTGCCAATCTGGCCCCCGGTGCCGTGGCCCAGTTTCTGACAACCGAACCGCGCCTGAATGCCGACGTGGCGGTGGCGGGCTACTCCTACGAAGGTCGCCTGTCCGCCCCCACCCTGACCTTTGGCAAGCTGGCCGATCTGGTCGGGCTGAAGGGCGAAGCAGAGCTGACCCGCCTGGCCCTGGCCGTGCAGGACGGTGACGCGGGCGGCCCGGTGATGGACAGCGGCGGCGCCGTGGTTGGCATGTTACTGCCGCGCCTGGGCGCATCAGGCCAACAGCTGCCCGGTGACGTGAACTTTGCCACAGACGCAACGGCGCTGGCGAGCTTCCTGTCGGAAAACGGCATCAATGTCACGGCGACAGACGCCAATGCCTCGATGCACCCTGTGGACATGAGCGCAATGGCCGCCGACATGGCCGTCCTGGTCAGCTGCTGGAACTGATCCACAGCCTTTGAAAACGCAAAAAGCGCGGGGTCCTGCCCCGCGCTTTTTTGTTGGGGCCGGTGGGGGCCGGTATCCCCGTCAGCCCAGGATCGCGGGCGTCACATGGATCAGGGTCGGGCCATCCGCCGAAAACCCGTCCTTAATCGCCGCAACCAATTCATCCAACGTGCCCGGCGCCACAGCTTGCGCGCCGTAAGCCCGTGCCAAGGCGCAGAAATCCGGGTTGCGCGCGACAACCGCATTGGGCGCGATCTGGCTTCTCACCATGCTGTCTTCGATCTCTTTCAGCTTGCCATTGTCCCACAACAGGATCGGCAGGCTCAGCCCCAGTTCGACCGCCGCGCCCAGTTCCTGCACCGTGTACTGGAACCCGTAATCCCCGGCGATGCACAGGGTTGGCACATCCCCCAGCCCCACCTTGCCACCAATCGCAGACGGGAGCGCCCAGCCCAAAGTGCCAAAGCCGAACGGGTGGTGCCAGCGGCCCGGCGCGGCCATCGGCCAGACCTCTTTCGCGACATAAGAAAACTGCGTCATGTCCGAATAGACGACCAGATCGTCGGGCATTTCAGGGATCAGAGCCGCACAGATTTCGGCGATGCCCGGTCGCGCCGCGCTGGCCTCGGCATGGAACCGCGCCCGCGCCTGAGCGATCTCATCCGCGTTCCATTTTCCCGGCGTGACATGGGGTTCCACCAGCGCCAACAGGTCGGCCAGAAACGCGCCCGCGTCGCCAACAATGCCCAAATCGGGGCGCACGGTTTCACACAGGGCGGCGGCGTCGATGTCCACGCGCACCAGGGGCGCGTCGTGCCCCAACCTGTCGCGCCACAGGTCGACCTCGGCCAGTTCTGATCCAACGACAATGACCAGATCGGCCTTGGCAATCTCCTCTACCGACCCGGGCCGTGACAGCGCGGGACCATAGGACAACGGCGCATCATCAGGCACGATGCCCCGGCCCGCAAAGCTGCAAAAACTGGCCGCGCCGGTTGCCTGGACCAGACGCCGTGCGTCCTGCCAGCCATCGCTCGCGCCACCGCCAAAGATGAACATCGGGCGTTCGGCGCCAATCAGCCATTCGGCCACGGCGGCCACGTCCTCGGGCCGTGCCTGCGGGCGTGTGGGCTGCATCACCGGATCGGGCGCAGGTCCGACGCGGCTGCCCAACAGGGCGATCGGCACCTGTATGTGCTTGGGCCGCTTGCGTTCGGATGTGAATTCGCCCAGCGCACGGTCGACCAGCGCAAAAGCGGCCTGAGCGCTGAGCGCCGTTTCCGACCAGTCGCAGACCGTCGCCCCCGCGCCCTGCTGATCCCGCATCTGGTGCAGCTGGCCTTTGCGCGCCGCGACCTCGTCCAGGCAAGACGAAATCGCCAGCACGGACGAGCTGTCGGACCAGGCTTGGCCCAGCGGCGTCAGCGTGTTCAACAGCCCCGGACCGGTGATGACGTAACACACGCCCGGACGGCCCGTCGCGCGGGCATAGCCATCGGCCATGAACCCCGCACCCTGTTCGTGACGCGCTAGAATGTGGGTGATCCCGGCCTCCTCAATGCCGCGGTACATCTCGATATTATGAACGCCAGGGATGCCGAAAATCACATCGACGCCGCGGTCTTTCAGCATATGGGACATCTGTGCCCCCAGCGGCTTTTGCGGCGCCTGAGACATCAGCCCCTCCAGAAATTCAGTGTAAACAGGACATAGACGACCAGCAGCTCAAGCCGCCCGATCAACATGGCGCCGATCATCATCCACTTGGCCGTATCATTCAGCGGCTGGAAATTGCCCGATGGCCCGATGACGTCACCCAGCCCCGGCCCGATATTGGCCAGCATCGTCGCCGCCCCGGACACTGAGGTGACAAAATCCAGCCCCGTCAGGCTGAGCGCCACCGAAAGCACGCCCATCGACACGATGAAAAACAGGAAAAACGCCATGACCGACGACAGGATGTCCTGGCTGACCGGCCGCCCGCCATAGCGCGGCAGGAACACCCCATGCGGCGAATGAATACGCTGGACCGCCACGCGAATCGACGCCAGCAACAGCTGATAGCGAAAGATCTTGATCGAACAGGCGGTCGACCCGGCACAGCCGCCGATCAATCCAAGAAAAAAGAAGGTAACGACAGGCAGTTGGCCCCATTCCTGGTAATCCGTGCTGGCATAGCCCGTGCCGGAAATGATCGAGGTGACATTGAACACGCCCTCGCGGAACCCGTGGGCGAAATTGTCGCCATCAACGATCAGACGGAACATGGTCATGGCGATTGTCACCAGGAAAATGACCACCAGATAGGCCCGCACCTGCGGGTCAACCAACAGAGGTTTTGCCGTGCCATTCAACAGCTGGATATAGCGTACGAACGGCAGGCTTGCCAGGATCATGAAAACAGATGCGACATATTCCGGCGTGCCCTGATATTTGCCAAAGGACGCGTCATGGGTCGAAAACCCGCCCGTCGACATGGTGGTCAGCGCGTGGTTGATCGCATCAAACCCTTCCATGCCCAGCAGGAAATATGCCACCGCACAGGTCATGGTCAGAAAGATATAGATCCAGGTGATCCGCCCTGCGATTTCGGCAGCGCGGGGCAACACTTTTCCCATAGTGTCAAAGGCTTCCGAGCGGAAAATCTGCATGCCGCCGATCCGCAGTTCAGGCAGGAACACCATTGCCACGACGATGATCCCGATCCCGCCGAACCATTGCAGCATCGACCGCCACAGCAAGACCCCCTTGGGCATCTCATCCAACCCCGAGAACACCGTCGCGCCGGTTGTTGTCATGCCCGACATCGATTCAAAGAACGCATCGACGATGCGCGCGTCCACCTCGCTCAGCGCAAAGGGCAAGGCCCCAAACAGCGGCAGCGCGACCCAAACCCCCGTGGTCAACAGAAACGTCTGCTGGATCGACAGGCCCTGTTCAACACCATTTGAGCTGGCAATCGCAATCGTGCCGCCGATCAGAACGGTGATGACCGCACTTTGCAGAAAAACGGTCCAGTCCGCGCTCCCGTCGATCAGGTCAATCAACATGGGTATGCACATCGTCGCCCCAAGGACGGCGACGAGCAGGCCGATGACATATCCAACAGGGCGCAAATCGAACATGGGCGCAGGGTTGGACGGGCGCGGCCCGGCTGTCAAGCAGGATGCGGCATGGCGGGCGCGATGCCCAACGCAAGACGGGCGCGAAACGCCTCACGTGGCAAGAGGGGGCGCAGATCGGGCCGCAGATCCAGCGCATGATGGTCCAGATGCCAATGGCCTGCCCACAGAACGGGCTGCGCCCCCTGCCCGTCTGTCGTGACCAGATCGCCGGGGCGATGCCGGTCAGCGTCAGGCCTTCACCATTGGGAACGTCAGAACCGCATTGCCGGCCCCATCGTCGCCGACCACGATATCGTTCACATGCACCGGGTTGCCCCCGGCATCTGTCAGGCCGGGCAGGTCCAGCTGATCATTGGTAAACCCGTTCGCGTCCGCGTCACCCATGTCGAAATCAGTGATGGTGTCCATCCCACCGCCATCTGACATGACAAAGGTATCGTCACCCGTACCGCCGGTCAGGAAGTCATCATTGACGCCACCATCCAATCGGTCGGCCGCTGATCCGCCAGCCAGGTCGTCATGCCCGTCTTCCCCGGACAGGACATCGTCATAGACCGTGCCGACCATATGTTCGATTTCCTCAAACGCGCCAGCCCCGTCGGTGCCCACGAAATCATATATCCCGGTCTCATCCCCCAACGACGGGTCGCTTACCGTGGCTGTCCCCAACAGAGTTGCGGTCGATATGTCGCGGGTCACGGTTATGCCACCGCCAGAGATCGTGCCCCCGACGCTGGGCCCGGTCGCGCCGGTGTCGATAAATATGCCGTCGCCTGTGACGACCGCCATGACTGTTTCCACTGATTAGTCAGTAGAAACACCGCACTCAGCGGTCAATTTCCGACCAATTAGATCGGAAAAACCGTGAAAATTCGATCCTTTCACATCAGCGGATCAGCCGGCATGAAACAGGGTCGAAAACAGTTTCGGATCAAGGCTTTGGGCCTCGAATGTTTCGCCTTCGGTCAGGATCGACACAGCGTCATGGCTGTGCAGGCTTTCCTGATGGCTGGCCACCACGCGGAAATCACCGATGCGCGCATCCTGTTGTAACTGTTCGCAGAACAGCCGTGCGGCGTCTTCGACAAAGATCGGGTTGGCGGCATTCAGTTCGGCGAACGCCTGTTCGTCCTCGCGCTTCACCATCACCTGGGTTTCGGTCGGCACGGCACAGCGGCACATGTCGATCACGTCTTCGAACCACAAGGTCTGGTTCAGCTGCTTGATCTTCTCAACCGAAATCCGCGCGACACTGCGTTGCGAATGCGGCGTCGCCAATTGCCCGCGCTGCTGGCGGGCATGTTCGGCCAGTTCCAGCGAACAGGGGCAGGTCGAGCTGTAGACATAGTCCAGGTGCAGGAACTTGCGCCGCTTGCCGTGGTGTTCCACCAGTTCCAGCGCAATGTCGTAATACTGATAGCCAGACAGGCCGGATCGCAGGCTCTGCACCCGTGCCGGGTAGGAAAAGCGCATTTCGATGCGGGCGTCCAGGCTCTCCAGATCGGTTTTGTAGTCATCCAGCGCGTGTTCGATCACATCGAAACTGAAGGTCTTTTCCGCGTGGGCATAAAAGCTGCGCATGATGCGCGACATGTTGATGCCCTTCTTGCCAGCCTCGAGGCTGACCGTACCGGTGACCGAGGTTTCCAATATCAGGTCGCCCGCGTCGCGGGTATGGTATCGGATCGGCAGACGAAAATTCGAAATTCCGACGTGCTGGATGTGCCGTTTTGCGCCCTGGATCAGGCTGGCGGGGCCGTTTTGCAGGTCGGGCATGCCCGCCTTGTAACCTGCATCCGGCGCGAAATCGGACGGATAATCGCGTGACAGCGCCGGATAATTGGACAGCGCACCGCCGGGCAAAAGCCGGGCAATCGACGGGTCCAGTTGCGCCACCTCGACAGGATCGGCCCCAGCCGCCCAGTCGCGCAAAACTTTCAGGGCCTGCGCCGCGTCATCGCGGTCAGGTGCCTCGTCAATATCAGGCGTAATGTGGTTCATGGCTGGCCCTCTGGTCCTGTCGCGCATCCCTAATATAAGGGTTTGACAGCGATTCACCAAATCGACTGCGACGCAAACGACATTTAGGCGTGCAGATCAGTCAGGCCAAGCGGTTTTGACACAATCCCCAAAGGCCGATATGGACGGGCATGGACACCCTTGATCGACCCTTTGCGGACCCTGCGGTCAAACGCCGGCTTGACAGCTTTGCCCCCGGCGCCAGATAGGCGGGCTGGGTAATCTGGACGCGGACAAACTGACATTGCTGATCACCCGCGCCCTGACATATCATTTGAAATCAGCGCCTTAAGCGGCGTCCAGCGCCTGTTTCAGGTCGGCCAACAGGTCATCCACATCCTCCAGTCCGATCGACAGGCGCACCAGACCATCGGAAATGCCCAGCGTATCTTTCTGGTCCTGCGGCAGACGTTGGTGCGTGGTGGTCGCCGGGTGGGTCGCGATGGATTTCGCATCGGCAAAGTTGTTCGAGATCGTGAAAATCTCCAACGCATTCAGGAACCGGAAACAGGCGTCCTTGCCGCCTTTGACCTCAATCGCCAGAACCGTGCCGCCCGATGGCGCCTGTTGAATGGCGATGTCATATTGCGGATGCGACGGATGGGTCGGATAGCTGAGCCGCGTCAGTTTCGCGTGATCTGCCAGCCCTTCGGCGACCTGCATGGTGCTGTCGGCCTGCGCGCGCACACGCAGGTCCAGCGTCTCGAGTGCCTTGAGATGGGTCCAGGCGGCAAACGGGTTGATCGCCCCGCCGGTGTGTTTGAGATAGGTTTCAATCGGACCGCGGATCAAATCGCGCGAGCCGCAGATCGCACCGCCCAGCATGCGCCCCTGCCCGTCCACATGTTTCGTGGTCGAATAAACCACAAGGTCCGCGCCCAGCTTGGTTGCATAGGAAAACACAGGCGTCGGCATGGCGTTGTCAACCACCACCAAGGCGTTGTTTTCATGGGCGATCTTGACCACATGGGCCAGGTCGATCACCTCAAGCGTCGGGTTGGAAATGGCTTCCAGAAACACCAGCTTGGTGTCCGGGCGAATGGCCGCATCCCAGGCCGCATTGTCGGTGCCATCGACCAGCGTAATCTCGACCCCAAAGCGGCCCAGCACGTCTTCGAGCACATAGAGGCACGAGCCAAACAGCGCGCGCGAGGACACCACGTGGTCGCCCGCCTTGGTCAGCGCCATCAGCGCGCCATTGACGGCGGCCATGCCAGATGCACAGGCGAAGGCGTCTTCGGTGCCTTCCAGCATCGCCAGGCGGTCTTCGAACATGCGGTTGGTTGGGTTGCCATAGCGGGCATAGATAAATTCGTCGTCACCAGCATCGACGAACCGGGCCTCGGCGGCCTCGGCGGTGTCATATACAAAGGCCTGCGTCAGGAACATCGCCTCGCTGACTTCGCCGTACTGGCTGCGCCGTGCACCCGCATGCACCGCCTTGGTGCGTTTGCTCCAACCTGTCATCGCGCGATCCTTTCCGCACAAAAAAACCCCCACCGCAGATGAGCGTCGGGGGCATTTTCCCTGACCTCTTTAGCGGCATGTTTTAAGAGGCCCGCAATCCGGTGGTACAAATCGCCTCTGATCGGGGATGTACCCTGTGCGACATTTTGCGTCAACCGTCCTTGGCGTTTTCTGTCCTTGGCGTGTTTAACAATGTTAACGGGCCGCAACTGCGAATGTTAACAATGTTAAAGGCCAAAACCGGGCTTTGTTAACGATGTTAAACAGGCCGATCAGGCGTTGGGATCGCCCTCGGCGTCTTCCTCGGCGATGCCGTATTTGGAAAACACCCCGGCCTGGCTGGCGAAGAACGCGAAGGTGCACAGCGGCAGGCCGAAGGTCTTGAACGTGACCCAGGTGTCGGTGGACAGAGAGCGCCAGATTGCTTCGTTTGCCACCGCCAGAAACACGAAGAACAGCGCCAGGCGTTTGGTCAGGATCATCCAGCCAACCCGCTCAAGCGGCAGCATCTGATCCATGACGCTTTCCAGATAGCTTTGGCCGCGCAACAGGCCAAACCCCAACACGCCCGCAAACAGCAAATAGATCATCGTCGGCTTCATCTTGAAGAACCGTTCGTCGTTCAACCAGATCGACAACCCGCCAAATCCGGTGACCAGCACCAGCGTCACGATCTGCATTTTCGAGACGTGGCGGATCAGGCGCCATTGAACAAACGTCACAATCGCCAACAGCGGAATGAACATGGCGGTGACGGCGATAAAGCCTGAATATTCGGTGCCCCCGACCGTGAACATGCGATCTTTGAGCAGCGTATAGCCGACAAAGAACAGGATGATGGGACCGTATTCCAGCGCCATTTTCACGCCGGGGCTGATCGTTTTCTCGCTCATCACAGGGTCCTTTTCATCCGCCGGCTTATCCGCCCATTTCGACTATCACGGCACCAACGGCGATCAAAGCCATTAAGGCCACGCGGCGCGGCCCCGTGCTTTCGCCCAGCACCAGCCAGCCGATCAATGCCGCAAACACGGTCGAGGTTTCGCGCAGCACGGCGGCCTCGCCCACCGAATCCAGCCGCGTCGCCATCATAATCGAGCCAAACGACAGATAGGCCGTGAAGGCGCCGATTAAACCCTTGGCCGCCAGAGGGCCCAAGGCGGGGCGCTGTGCCATGTTGCGGTATCGCAGATACGCCACTGGCGGCATTGCCAGCCCATCAAGGAAAAAGAACCAGGCCAGAAAGGTGAACGGGTTCGCAGTGGCACGGATGCCGTAGGCGTCCCAGGTGGTATAGGCGGCCACGAAAAACCCGGTCAGAACCGCCATGGCGATGGCCGGTTTCAACTTGTCGCGCCCGATCTGCCAGTGCTTCAGGTTATAGGCGGCCAGGCCGTAAATCCCGGCCAACAAGGTCGCGACTCCCATCCATTGCACCGCCGTAAAGTGTTCGCCAAACAGAAACCCCGCGCCGATGACCGCAAACAGCGGCCCGGTGCCGCGCACGACGGGGTACACAACCGTGTAGCTGCCCAGCGTATAGGTATAGGCCTGCGCGAATTTATAGACGACGTGGATCACGAAAGCGGCACCAAAGATCGGCCACATGTGGGGTTCGGGCCAGGGCACGACGAACAGGGCGAACGGCATGGCAATCAGGCCATAGGAGGCATCGATCGCCCCGCGCGACAACCAGGGATCGTGCTTGCCCTTTTGCAGCGCGCCAAACAGCGCATGCAGGAAAGCGGCCATCAGGGCCAGGCCCAGCGCCAACTGATGCCCGGCCTCGGTGCCTTCAAGCGAGATCAGCCAGTCGGTCATGGTGCAAGCAGCCCCGCTTGACCTACGCCCGTCACGCGCCCGTCAGCGCTTTGGCAAAGTCTTCCGGGTCGAACGGGGCCAGGTCGTCGATCTGTTCACCAACGCCGATGGCGTGGATCGGCAGGGCGAATTTATCCGCCAGCGCGACCAGCACGCCGCCTTTTGCGGTGCCGTCCAGCTTGGTCATGACCAGGCCTGATACATCGGCCAGTTTCTGAAAGGTTTCGACCTGGGACAGCGCGTTCTGCCCCGTCGTGGCATCCAGAACCAACAGGGTGTTATGCGGCGCGGTTTCGTCTTTCTTCTTGATAACGCGGACGATTTTGGCCAGTTCTTCCATCAGGTCGGCGCGGTTTTGCAGCCGCCCAGCGGTGTCGATCAACAACAGATCGGCGCCGTCTTCTTCGGCCTTGGTCATGGCATCAAACGCCAGCGACGCGGGGTCCGATCCTTCGGGCGCGGTCAGAACCGGCACGCCAGCGCGATCGCCCCAGACCTGCAACTGTTCGACGGCCGCGGCGCGGAACGTGTCGCCCGCTGCGATCACGACGGATTTGCCAGCGCCTTTGAACTGGCTGGCCAGCTTGCCAATCGTCGTCGTCTTGCCCGAGCCATTCACCCCGACCACCAGCACGACCTGCGGTTTTTTCGGGTACAGAGGCAGCGGCACGGCGACATTTTCCATGATGCGCGCGATTTCATTGGCCATCAGGGTTTTGATTTCCTCGACCGACAGTTTCTTGCCGAAATGGCCCTCGGACAGGTTGGCGGTGACGCGCATGGCGGTGTCGACGCCCATGTCGGATGTGATCATCAGATCCTCAAGGCTTTCCAGCATGTCGTCATCCAACACGCGGCGCGTGACCTTGTGCGGAGTGCTGGGTGCCCGGCCCAAAATACGGCCAAACAGGCCGGGTTTCGGGGCTGGGTCTTCTTGCGGCGCGGGGCTGGGAACCTCTACCGGCGCTGGTGCCGGGGTTTCAATGATCGGGCCGGGGATTTCAACGGGGGCCGGCTCTGGGGAAGGCTCTGGCTGGGGGGCTGGTGCGGGTACAGGTGCAGGCACCGGTTCGGGTACGGGCACCGGGTCTGGTTCGGGTGTCGGGTCCGGCTCGGGTGTCGGTTCAGGGGCAGGCTCGGCCAGCTCGACTAGTTCCTCTTCGCCACCATCATCGACGATGGCCTCCAGACCTTCCTCGAGTTTCGAGGAGGATTTGAACAGCCGATCCTTGAGTTTCGTGAAAAACGCCATCTGCGCCCCCGGTAATGTCTTTCAATCACCTAGTATAGCTGCGCGCGAGATGGAAGGGGCAGGTCCCTATCCCAGCCCGCCAAGGCCCCAGAACAGCCCGACCTGCGCGCCGATATAGGTGATCCAGACCAGTTTTGACGCCAGCGGGGTCAGGCGGTGCTTGTCGCCCAGACGGAACAGTTCGATCGACAGGATCAGGTCCGAGGCCACGAACAGCCCCGCGCCGATCAGCGCTGGCAGGTGACCGGCAGGCAGGGTCATCGCCGACAGACCCATGGTCAAAATGATCACCACATAGGCACGCACGGGCCATTTCATCGCGCCGGTGTGCGGGATCAGCCAGGTTTCCGTCGACACTGTGACGGCAAACATCGCAATGGCGAAAAGCGGGAAAAGTACAAATCCCTCCCAGGGCATGGCGCCGGAAATGGCCAGCATATGCAGGATATAGACAATGTGGCTGAGCGCGAAGGCGCTGAGACCATAGAGAAAGCTGGCCGCGCCATTGCGCGACAGAGACCAGTCGCCCAGGGCCGACAGGAACAGGGCGGCGACCAGAAAGGCGGGGCCTCCGGCGATCCAGGCGGCCAGGGCCAACGCGGCGACGGGCACGGTTTTCCACACGGATCGCAGCAGGCTGTTGGGCCGATCCGTCATCGGCAGATAAGCGATGGCGGCGGCAATGGCGACGTAAGCGATCCAGGCAGGCATAAGTGTTCCTTTTGCGCCAGACCATCGCGCGGCTTGCCCAGCGGGGTCAAGGGCGTCAGGATAGCGATGTGATGCGTTTTCTGGTTGCCTTTCTGTGGTGTGTCGCCACGCCCCTCGCCACGCTCCTCGCCACCCCCCTGCGGGCCGAGCCGCCGGATCGGGCCTGTTCGACGCCCCGCTGGGGTCAGGTCGAATGCATTCGCGACGCGCATTTCGTATTCGACACCTGTCAGGCAATTGACCGGTTCACCGCCCGTCACGGGCTGGATCGCGGATTTTTCACGCGCCTGATCTGGCAAGAAAGCCGCTTTGATCCGTTTGCCGTCAGCCCTGCGGGCGCGCGGGGCATCGCGCAATTCATGCCGGGCACGGCGGCGCAGCGGGGGCTGTCGGATGCGTTCAATCCGGCCGAAGCCTTGGAGCATTCGGCGCAGTATCTGGCGGACATGATTGGCCGTTTTGGCAATCTGGGCCTGGCAGCAGTGGGGTATAATGGCGGTGAGCGGCGCGCGCGCGGGCTGATTGACGGCAGCGGTGGATTGATGCCCGAAACGGTGAGCTACGTGCAGATCATCACCGGTATGCGGGCCGAGGATTGGCTGGTGGACGATGTTGAACTGCCCGATCTGAAATTGTTGGATGATCTGGCGTGGCCCCAGAGCTGTTACGCCCTGGCGCGCGATCGTCGCTTGTCGCCGCCACCACAGGCCGAGCCGCTGTTGCCCCCCTGGGGCGTGCAACTGGCGTTCGGGGCGACGCAGAAACAGGCCGCCGCGAACTACGGCGTGAAAACCCGCACCTGTCGCGGCTTGATCACGGATGAAACGCCCGATTATGTGCCGGTGAAAAACCGCGTCGGCGGGCGCAAGGGGTTCATCATGGCGCGGATCGGGCGCAGCAGTCGCGACAAGGCCGTGGCCCTGTGCAAACAGCTGTTCGCCGCAGGGTGCAATTGCCGGGTGTACCGCAACGAATGAGGGGCGCCGCCGGGCTGAGCCGGGCGAAACCTCAGACTTCGCCCGGGAAGTGTTTCATGACCAGCCGGATCGGGTTTGGCGCGGCCTGACCCAGACCGCAGATTGACGCGTCCCCCATGGCGACGCAGAGCTCTTCCAGCAGCCCCTGATCCCAGCTGTCCGCCTGCATCAGCTTGACGGCTTTTTCACAGCCGACACGGCAAGGCGTGCATTGGCCACAGCTTTCGTCCTCGAAGAAGCGCAGCATGTTCAGGGCGGCGGCGCGCGCTGAATCGTGATCGGACAGGACCACCACGGCGGCCGAGCCGATAAAGGTGCCATGCGGCTGCAACGTGTCGAAATCCAGCGGCACGTCATGCATGGATGCGGGCAACAGACCCGAGGACGGGCCGCCGGGCTGATAGGCCTTGAAGGCGTGACCCGGCAACATGCCACCGGCCGCGTCGATGATATCGGTGATGGTCGAACCCGCCGCCAACAGATGCACGCCGGGGTTTTGCACGCGTCCCGAAACCGAATAGCTGCGCAGCCCGATACGGCCATTCTTTTCAACCGAATTCAGGACCTCGGGGCCAAACCGGGCGATGCGTGCAACCCACAGCAGGGTTTCGACGTTATGCACCAAGGTCGGGCGATTGAAGATACCAACCTGGGCCACGAAAGGCGGGCGGTGGCGCGGCATGCCGCGCTTGCCCTCGATGCTTTCAATCATCGCGCTTTCTTCGCCGCAGATATAAGCCCCCGCGCCGCGCCGCAGGTCGATATAGCCCGGCGCAACGATGCCAGCCCCTTCCAGCGCGGCGATTTCGCGGCGCAGGATGTCCAGAACGGCGGGGTATTCATCGCGCATATAGATGAAACAGGTCTCGGCCTCGACCGCCCAGGCGGCGATCAACATGCCTTCCAAAAACATGTGCGGGGTGCGTTCCAGGTGGTGGCGGTCTTTGAAGGTGCCCGGTTCGCCCTCGTCGCCATTCACGGCCAGGTAACGCGGGCCAGCGTTGGCACGCACAAAGCCCCATTTGGTGCCCGACGGGAAGCCCGCGCCGCCAAGGCCACGCAGACCGGCCTGTTTCACCTGCGTCTGAACGGCCTGCCAGTCACCATTGTCGCGCAGCTGTGTCAGCGTGCGATAGCCGCCTTCGGCCTGGTATTCGGCAAAGCCTTCGTAATCCGGGATCACCGGGTGGCTGGCGCCCGCGTGAATGGCGGCCTGAACCTTGTCGACCGTGGCGTGATCGATGTGATTGTGGCCCAGCTCCAACGTCGGCGCGGTGTCACAGCGGCCCATGCAGGGCGCACGCAGAACGCGCACCTGGGTGGGGTCCAGGCCGTCAGCCAGCGCCTTGTGCAACGCCGCAGATCCGGCCAATTCGCACGACAGGCTGTCACAGACGCGAATGGTCAGGGCGGGGGGCGGCGTGTCGCCGTCTTTGACCAGATCAAAATGGGCATAGAAACTTGCGACCTCGTAAATCTCGGCCTGACCGGTGCCCAGTTCCTGCGCCAAGGCGCGGATGTGATCGGCGGACAGGTGGCCATAGGCATCCTGGATCAGATGCAGGAATTCAATCAGCAGGTCGCGCCGACGCGGCCGATCCCCCAACAGCGCCAGAACCTGATCATGGGCCTGGGGGTCAAGCTGGCGGCCCTTGGGCGTGCGCCGCCCCTTGCCGCGCCCCGATTTCCACACGCCTTTTTTGTCGTCCAGTGCCATGGCCGTTCGTTCCCTGCCTAGGTTGCTGGGCCAGAATAGCCGCCCCGCCGCCGCCAACACAGGCCAAAAACGACATGCGCAGGACAGTTCGCGCAACCGAATTTGTCGGATGCGGGTTTTCGTCGCCCCGGACTGGGCGTACCCTGCGCGAAAAAGGAATGCCGCCATGTACCCGGTTCGCACATTTGCCCTGATTGCCCTGGCCCCTGTGGGCCTCATCGCCCTTGGGGCGGGCTTTGGCGGCTGGGCCGTGGTCATCGCGTTGGCCTATATCACGCTGATGGCCTTTGCGGTGGACGAAGCCGTGTCCGTGCAGCCCCCCACAGCCGACGCGGACGCCGATTTCACAGGCGCGAATCGTCTGTCCGTCGTGCTGGCGGTGGCGCATTTCGCCGTATTGGCCTGGGTGATCTATGCGCTGGCGGGGGGCACCGGGTTGCATTTCGGCGAAAAAACCGTGCTGTTTTTCGCCGCCGGGCTGTTCTTTGGCCAGGTGTCCAATTCCAATGCGCATGAGCTGATCCACCGTGGGTCACGCGGCTTATTCACCTTGGGCAAATGGGTCTATATCAGTCTGCTGTTTGGCCACCACACCAGTGCGCATAACAAGATCCACCACCGGTTCGTCGCCTCGCCTCAGGATCCGAATTCGGCGCGCGAGGGCGAGACGTTTTACCAGTTCTTTCCGCGCGCCTGGCTGGGGTCATTCAAGGCGGGATACGAGATCGAAAGTTTCGACATGAAACGCGCCGGGCGCAAGCGGGTGCACCCTTACGTCGGCTATCTGGCCGGGGCCTGCGCCATGCTGGTGGCGTCGTTTCTGCTGGCCGGATGGGGAGGTGTGTTGGCCCATGTCCTGATCGCGTTCTATGCGCAGGTGCAGCTGATGCTGTCGGATTATGTGCAGCATTACGGGCTGCAACGGGTCGAAATCGCGCCGGGCAAACTGGAACCCGTTGGCCCGCAACACAGCTGGAACGCGCCGCATTGGTTCACCACGCATCTGATGCTGAATGCACCGCGCCATTCCGACCACCATGCCCACCCCGCGCGACCCTATCCGGCGCTGCGTCTGCGCCGGGACGAGGCGCCGATGCTGCCCCGATCGCTGCCCACCATGGCGACGCTGGCCTTACTGCCCAACCTGTGGCAGCGTGTGATGAAACGAGAGTTGCGCCAGTGGCATGATGCCCATCCGCAGCCAAATCCGACCCCGGAACGGTAAGAGGTCCCATGCTGCGTTTCATCTTTGCCTTTTGTCTGATGACCGCCCCAGCCCTGGCAGACCCGGGCATGAGCGGCGCGGAGTTCGAGGCCTATGCCACAGGCAAAACCCTGCATTACGGGTTTTCCGGCCAACCCTATGGCGGCGAAGAATACCTGGAAGGGCGCCGCGTGCGTTGGTCGTTCCTGGATGGCAAATGCAAGGACGGTCTCTGGTACGAGGACGCCGGCAACATCTGTTTCGTCTATGAGGACGAGCCCGAGCCGCAATGCTGGAGCTTTCACGCGCGGGCCGGCGGGCTGGTCGCACAATTCCAGAACAACCCTGAATACGAAGAGCTGTATGAGGTTGAACAGATGAACGATCCGCTGTTGTGCCTGGGGCCGGAGGTCGGGGTTTAGTCGCCCAAGCCCCGAGGCCCAATCACCAGGTCCGGCCACCAGCCCAAACCCGCAAATTCCCGCCCATGTCGTTGCAGGCGGTATATTCCCCGTTGTTAGCGCTGGAACCAATGCCCCCCATCGCTTATATCCATAAGGGTATTGGGATTTTTCGGGATCTGGGGGAAATATCATGTCTGGAAGCGGCCTGCAAAAGCTTTCGTTTTTCATACTTGTTGCATTGATCCTTTACGTGTCGATCACGGGAGGGGCGTGATGGCCCAGCGATTTGGCGGAGACCACAGCCCGACCGGGGCGCAAAAGCCGGGTGAGACATCAGGCAAAACATCTGTGCGCAGCCCGTTTGACGGCCACATCCCGGCGCGCTCGGCGGCGCGGGTGAATTTCCTGTTTCTGGCGCCCCTGCCCTTGGCTGTGATGGCGTTCTTCCGCGATCCCACCGGGCTGGCCATATCCTTGGCCGCATTTGGCACCCTGATCCTGGCCGCCTGGCTGACCCGCGAAGGGGTCAAGGCCCACGAGGCCTATGACGCGCGCAAAATCGCCCGCCGCCCGGCAATGCCGCGCAAGATCATCGCGTCGCTTCTGACCGGGGCGGGCCTGTTTGGCGCTGCCATGGTCGATGGCGGGTTGGGAAACGGCGCGATTTTCGCGGTGCTGGGCGCGGTGCTGCATATCGCCGCCTTTGGCCCCGACCCCCTGTCCGACAAGGGCATGGAGGGCATCGACAGCTTTCAGACCGACCGGGTTGCCCGCGCTGTGGAAGAGGCCGAAAAGCATCTCGCCGCGATGAAAGACGCCATCCTGCGCGCCCGTGATCGGGGGCTGGAGACCCGTGTCGATCAGTTCCAGACGGCGGCGCGCGATATGTTTCGCACCATCGAGGATGACCCCCGCGACCTGACCGCTGCGCGCAAATATCTGGGCGTCTATCTGTTGGGTGCACGCGATGCGACGGCCAAGTTTGCCGATATTTACGCCCGCAACCGCGACGATGGCGCGCGGGCGGATTACGAAACACTGCTGGACGATCTACAGGCGAATTTCACCGCCCGCACCCAGCAGTTGTTGACCGACAATCGCAGCGATCTCGATGTGGAAATCGAAGTGCTGCGCGAACGGCTTGCGCGCGAAGGCGTGCGCCTGAAACAGGACCAGTGAGGGAAAAACCCATGTCAGTAGTCAAGACCCGCGAACAAGCCCAGGCCGCTTTGAAAGAGGTCGAGGAAATCACCGCCGTCATCCTGCCCGAACCATCCACCGCGCTGGTGCCTATGGAAGAGGCCGACGCACCGACCAGCGCCGCAATCCAAAAGCGCATGGATGAAATCGACATGGAAAACACCCAGTCGATCATCGAATTCGGATCCAGCGCGCAGGCGGAATTGCAGGTGATCAGCCAGGACATGCTGCAAGGCGTGCGCAACAAGGATGCGGGCCCGGCCGGCGACAGTCTGCGCAATATCGTCACCACGATCCGCGGCTTTTCGATTTCCGAACTGGACATGCGCCGCAAGCGGTCGTTCTGGGAAAAACTGTTGGGCCGTCTGGCACCCGCTGCGAAATTCATGGCGCGGTACGAGGATGTACAGGGCCAGATCGACAAGATCACCGACACCCTTCTGAACCACGAACACGCGCTGTTGAAAGACATCAAATCGCTCGACAAGCTGTATGAAAAGACGCTGGATTTCTATGACGAACTGGCGCTGTATATCGCGGCAGGTGAGGCAAAGTTGGGCCAGTTGGACGCCGATGTGATCCCCGCGAAAGAGGCCGAAGTGGCCACCGCCCCCGAAGATCAGGGGGTGATCAAGGCGCAGGAATTGCGCGACCTGCGCGCCGCGCGCGACGATCTGGAACGCCGGGTGCATGACCTGAAACTGACCCGTCAAGTGACGATGCAGTCGCTGCCCTCGATCCGTCTGGTGCAGGAAAACGACAAATCGCTTGTGACCAAGATCAACTCGACGCTGGTGAACACCGTGCCACTGTGGGAAACCCAGCTGGCCCAGGCCGTGACGATCCAACGCTCCGCCGAGGCCGCCGCCGCGGTGAAATCCGCAACCGATCTGACCAACGAATTGCTGACGGCGAATGCGGAAAACCTGCAAGAAGCCAACCGCATGGTGCGTCAGGAAATGGAACGCGGTGTGTTCGACATCGAAGCCGTGAAATCCGCCAATGCGACCCTGATCGCGACGATCGAGGAAAGCCTGCAAATCGCCGACGAAGGCAAGGCCAAACGCGCCGAAGCCGAGATTGAGTTGCAGAAGATGGAAGGCGAGCTGAAGGCGACGCTGTCTTCGGCAAAAGCACGCGGCACGGCGTCCGGCCACAATCTGGGCGAGGCCGTATAAGGGTGAAACAGCTGCGGACACTCACGGCAATTGCGCTGGCAGGGGCAACCCTGCTGGCGGGCTGTGAGCTGGTCGCCCCAGCGCCCCCCGGCACCGCGCCCGCACCCCGCCCAACGGCGCCTGTGACGGACCCCAGCGCGGCCAGCAAAGCCTTGGCCGTCTATTACAAAAGCGTGCAACGCGGGCTGCTGACGCGGGGGCTGCTGCGCACTGATGGCGGTGGGCCTGACACGCCTTTTTCGGCCCGCGACTTGTCGCAAAACTTCCTGCGCATCGCTTTGTTCCAAGAATATCAAGATATTGGCGGACGTTTGGTGGCGCGGGAACGCGCCGCCCGGCTGCACCGCTGGACCAAACCCGTACGCTTGACGCTGCGATTTGGCCGCGCGACCTCGGAAGACATCCGCAACCGCGACACGACCCAGACCGCGCGCTATGCTGCCCGTCTGGCGCGTATCACGGGCCATCCGATTTCGCTGTCCCAGGCGGGTGGGAATTTCCACATTTTGGTGTTGAACGAAGACGAACGGCGCGCCTTTGGGCCTGAGCTCAAGCGCCTGGTGCCGGGGATCAGCGCGGCGTCGTTGAACCATCTGATCAACATGCCGCGCGACACCTATTGCGCCGTGTTCACCACCGACACCGGCAACAATTCCACACCCGATCAGGCCGTTGCCGTCATCCGCGCCGAACATCCGACCCTGTTGCGCACCGCCTGTCTGCACGAAGAAATCGCCCAAGGCCTGGGCCTGCCCAACGACAGCCCGCGCGCGCGCCCGTCGATCTTTAATGACGACGAGGAATTCGGGCTTTTGACCACCCATGATGAGCTGTTGCTGAAAATGCTGTATGACCCGCGCCTGACACCGGGCATGAGCGAGGCCGAGGCCCGGCCCATCGTGAACCAGATTGCCGCCGAATTGACCGGCGGCGCCGTATAAGTGCTGTTTAGACCCAAAAGGGGAGAGCTATGGGAATTTTCGATTTTCTGACCGGTGAATTCATCGATGTCATCCATTGGACCGACGACACACGCGACACGATGGTGTGGCGGTTCGAGCGCGAAGATCACGAGATCAAATACGGCGCAAAGCTGACTGTGCGCGAGGGCCAGTCGGCAGTGTTTGTGCACGAGGGCCAGTTGGCCGACGTGTTCACGCCGGGGCTTTATATGTTGGAAACCAACAACATGCCGGTCCTGACGACGCTGCAACACTGGGATCATGGCTTTAAATCGCCCTTCAAATCCGAAATCTATTTCGTCGACACAACCCGGTTCAACGGCCTGAAATGGGGCACGAAAAACCCGATCATGCTGCGCGATCCGGAATTCGGGCCGACCCGCATTCGCGCCTTTGGCACCTACAGCGTGCGCGTGGCAGAGCCCGGCAAGTTCCTGACTGAAATCGTCGGCACAGACGGCGAATTCACCATGGATGAGATCAGCTTTCAGGTCCGCAATATCATCGTTCAGGCGTTCTCGCGCATCATTGCCGCATCGAAAATTCCGGTGCTGGACATGGCTGCCAACACCGCCGATCTGGGCAAGATGATTGCCACGGAGATCTCGGGCGTGGTGGCCGAATATGGTCTGGTGATCCCGGAATTCTATATCGAAAACATCTCGCTTCCCCCAGCAGTCGAGGCAGTTTTGGACAAGCGCACGTCCATGGGCATTGTCGGCAATCTGGACAATTACATGAAGTTCAACGCCGCCGAAGCCATGGGCGCCGAAGGCTCGGCCATGGCCGCGTCGATGGGTGCGGGCATGGGCGCGGGCATGGGCATGGCGATGGCTGGCGGCATGCAAGCCGGACCCTGGGGCGCGATGGGCGCGGCCCCTGCCGCCCCGGCTGCGGTTGCTCCGCCACCCCCGCCGCCGCCCGCCGAACACGTCTGGCACATCGCCGAAGCGGGCGCGACGAAGGGTCCGTTCTCCAAGGCCGCAATGGGGCGCATGGCGACAAGCGGCGATCTGACCCGCGACACGCATGTGTGGACTGCCGGTCAGGACGGCTGGAAAAGGGCCGAAGACGTGATGGAGCTGGCGCAGCTGTTCACCATCCTGCCCCCGCCCCCGCCCGGCGCGTAACCCGCGCCGAACCAGTGGGGGGCCACGACGCCCCCCATTTCCTCTTGCCTTAAATATCCCCGCCGGAGGCCAAAAATCTGATGGCACAGCCGCCCGAAATTCAGACCGACCCTACCGAGACACACGAATCCCACCGATTTCCCTGCGACCAATGCGGCGCAGACCTGCGCTTCGACCCTGAGGCCGGACAGCTGACCTGTGACCATTGCGGCTTTCACGCCCCTCTGGAAGGTCATGCAATCAGCGCCCCGGCAATTCGCGAACTGGATTTCCGCACCGCCCTGGACGCACAATTGCCCGATGCTGAAATCGAAGACATCCGCATTTCAAAATGTCCGAATTGTGGAGCGCTGATCGAATTCGACGCCGATACACACGCGGCGGAATGTCCGTTTTGTGCAACTCCGGTGGTGACCGACACCGGCACCCACCGCCATATCAAACCCAAAGGCGTGTTGCCTTTTGCGGTCGAAGAGGCCCACGCCCGCAAGGCCATGACTGCCTGGCTGGGCAAGCTGTGGTTTGCCCCGAACGGGTTGCAGGAATACGCCCGCAAGGGGCGCAAGATGACCGGCGTTTACGTGCCCTATTGGACCTTCGATGCGGATACGAAATCTGCCTATGTCGGCGAACATGGCACGGTCTATTACGTGACCAAAACCGTGACGGTGAACGGCAAACAACAGGTCCGGCGCGAACAAAGGGTGCGCTGGCGGGCGGCCTCGGGCCGGGTTGCACGGTTTTTTGATGACGTGCTGGTGCTGGCCAGCCGATCCCTGCCAAAGACATACACCGATAATTTGGAGCCTTGGGATCTGTCGATGCTGGAACCCTATCGCCCCGAATATCTGGCCGGGTTCCGCGCCGAGGGCTATACGGTCGAGCTGCCCAATGGCTATGACGAGGCCCGCGCGCATATGGATCGCGTGATCCTGCGCGACGTGAAATTCGACATTGGCGGGGATCGTCAGCGGGTGCATTCGGTGAACACTACGGTCAAGGACGTGACCTTTAAACACGTGCTTCTGCCGGTCTGGCTGGCGGCCTATAAGTACCGCGGCAAGACCTATCGGTTCGTCGTCAACGGCCAGAATGGCAAGGTACAGGGCGAACGACCCTGGTCGGCTTGGAAGATCACCTTTGCGACAATCCTGGGTCTGATCATCGCTGGTGTGATCGGCTATTTCGTGGCGCAAAATCAATAGGAACGCGGCGTTCCGGCTTGCGTGATGGGTCAAAACCCGAAAAGGTCAGGGCATGGAATATGATGCCCTGACCGACCTTCTGGCGGCCCGCCACTCCTGCCGTGCCTATTTGCCGGACGAAGTCCCGCGCGAGGTGATCGAACAAATCCTGCGCGAGGCGCTGTATGACCACGCCCAATCCGGTGACCATGCGCCCGATGTGCCCTTTCCCGCCGCCTATACCGACCAACATCAGGCGCGGCGGCGGGCCTGTGGTTGGCAGCTGTACGAGGCCGTGGGCGTTGAAAAAGGCGACCGTGTCGGTTCTACGCGCCAGATGATGGAGAATTTTCGTTTCTTCGGTGCCCCCCACATGGTGCTGATCACCGCGCCGCGTGAATTGGGTGACTATGCCTATCTGGATTGTGGCGGGTTCATCACCGGGTTCGCCCTGGCGGCGCAGGCGTTGGGGCTGGGCACCATCCCACAGGCCGCCGTGGCCAGCTTCGCGCCGTTCCTGCGCGACTGGTTCGATGTCGCCGAGGATCGCGTGATCCTGGTCGGCATTGCCTTTGGCTATCCCGACCGCGAAAATGCGGCCAATGGGTTTCGCACAGACCGCGCGGATCTGGACGTGTGGGTCAGCTGGCGCTAAAACCGTTTGCGCAAACACATGCGCAAAAATCGGAGACCACAATGATCCTCTGTGCGGGAGAAGCCCTGATCGACATGTTGCCACGCGAAAGCACGGCGGGCGAAGACGCCTTTGCGCCGTTTCCCGGTGGTGCTGTGTTCAATACGGCCATCGCGTTGGGGCGGCTTGGCGAACAGGTCGGGTTCTTTTCTGGCCTGTCCACCGACCTGTTTGGCATGCGGCTTGAGGCAGCCTTAGAGGCGGCGGGCGTGGACCACAGCGCCTGCGTGCGAACGGGTCGCCCGACCACACTGGCCTTTGTCACGCTGACCGACGGCCAGGCGCAATATGCGTTTTATGACGAGGGCACGGCGGGGCGCATGTTGACACCTGACGACCTGCCCACGGTGAAGGCCGGAGCGTTGTTCTTTGGTGGCATATCGCTGGTCGGGGAGCCTTGCGGGGCGGCCTATGAGGCCCTGATGCTGCGCGAGGCTGCGCATGCGGTGACGATGATTGATCCAAACATTCGCCCCTCGTTCATCACCGATGAACGCGCCTATCGCAGCCGCATCGAAGGCATGATGGGCGCGGCCGATGTGGTCAAAATCTCGGACGAAGACATGGGCTGGCTGGGCATGGACGCCAGCGCGGTTCTGGACGCGGGCGCACAGCTGGTCTGTGTCACCGAAGGCGCCAAGGGCGTGACCGGGTTCTGGCGCGGTGGCGAGGTGTTCGTGCCCGCCGAACGCGCCCATGTCGTCGATACGGTCGGCGCGGGTGACACGTTCAACGCGGGCCTGTTGGCCGGGCTGAAACGCGCCAGTTTGCTGGACAAAGCGGCCTTGGCATCGCTGGACGCAGACGCGCTGCGCACGGCGTTGCAGCTGGGCGTGCGGGCCGCCGCCGTGACCGTATCACGCGCGGGCGCCAACCCGCCCTGGCAGGCAGAACTGGCATGAGGGCGCTGGTTCAACGGGTTTCTGAGGCGTCTGTAAAGGTCGATGGCCAGGAGGTCGGAGAGATCGGCGCGGGCCTGTTGGTGTTGGTCTGTGCCATGCAGGGCGACACCCAGGCGAACGCCGACACGATGGCCGCCAAAATTTCAAAACTGCGCATCTTCAAGGATGAGGCGGGCAAGATGAACCGGTCTTTGTTGGACATCGACGGAGAGGCCCTGGTGGTCAGTCAATTCACGCTGGCCGCAGATACATCGCGCGGCAACCGACCGGGGTTTTCGACCGCCGCGGTGCCTGCGGAGGGCGAGGCGCTGTATGAATATTTCACCGATCAGCTGCGCGGGCTGGGCATCACCGTGGCGCAGGGCCGGTTTGGCGCCGACATGGCCGTGTCTCTGGTCAATGACGGGCCGGTGACGATCTGGCTGGAGTTCTGAGCCGTTAATAGCCCGCGTCGCGGTCGACCAGATGCAGGAAGGCGTCGCCGTCTTCGCCGCGCCGGATGTTTTCCGCAATCACACGCGCCGCCGACATGGGCCGGGTTTCCGACGCGATATGCGGCGTGACGGTGACGTTTTCATGCGCCCAGAACGGGTGCTCCTTGGGCAGCGGTTCAACGCGAAACACGTCCAGCGTGGCATGACCGATCTGGCCGGTATCCAGCGCGGCCAGCAGCGCGTCGTCGTCAATCAACGGCCCGCGCCCAGGGTTCACGATCATCGCGCCGCGCGGCATCAGGGCCAGGGTTTCGGCGTTCAGCGTGTTTTCGGTTGCGGGCGTGGCCGGCAGCAACAGCACCAGAATTTCAGACCGCTCCAGCACGGCGCGCAAGCCGTCGGCGCCATGGTGACAGGTGACGCCGGCGAGCGTCTTGGCGCTGCGCGACCAGCCCGCCATATCGAAATGCAACCCCGCCATCGCCTGGGCACAGGCCGCGCCCAATGCGCCCAGGCCCAGCACACCAACGCGCCGGTCGCGCGCCAGGGGTGGCACGTGGATGTCCCATGCGCCGTCCGTGCGGCAGATGTCGCGATCCATGCCCAAATGGTGGCGCAGCACGTGGCCGGTGACCCATTCGACCATGCCCTCGGTCAGGCTGGGGTCGACCATACGGGCAAACGGTTGGGTCAGGGTCGGGTTGGTGACGATGCTTTCGACCCCCGCCCACAGGCCCAAAACGGCCTTGCAGCGGGTAAAGGGCGTGAGGTCCGAGATGCCTCCGTTCGGGGCATAGATAATGTAGTCCACCAGATCGGGTGCAAGATCGCGCGACAGGTTCACCACCAGCCCGGCGCCCTCAAAGGCCACGCCCAAAGCGGTGCGATAGTCATCCCACAGCCCATCGCGGGCGGAAAACAGCACGTTGATCACAGGGGTAATCATGGGGGTATCCTTATTTTTGGCGGGCTTTGTGCACATGGGCCGATTGCACCAGCCCAAAGCCGATCAGCAAGACCAGCATGGCCGATCCGCCATAGCTGACCAGTGGCAGCGGTACGCCGACGACCGGGGCCAGGCCCATGACCATCGACATGTTCACCGCAAAGAACAGGAAGAATGTGGTCGCGATACCCAGGGTCAGAAGCGATGAAAACCGGTCGCGATTCTGAACGGCCGTTATGACGCAGAAGACGATGATCAGCAGATACAGCGCCAACAGGGATGCACCACCAAGAAAGCCGAATTCTTCAGCCAGGGTGGTGAAGATGAAATCAGTGTGCTTTTCGGGCAGGAAGGACAGGCGCGATTGCGTGCCTTGCATAAACCCCTTGCCGGTCCAGCCGCCCGACCCCAGCGTGATTTTCGACTGTGTGATGTGATACCCCGCGCCCAAGGGATCGCTGGAAGGGTCCAGAAACGTATCAATCCGGCGGTATTGATAATCGTTCAACAGCTGCCAATCGGTGCCCTTGGACAGCAGAACAGCGGCGACCAGACCGATGCCCGCCCCGATCACTGCCAGGAAATAGAACAGGTTCACCCCGGCCAGAAACATGATCACGCCGCCCCCCGCCACCAACAGGATCGAGGTGCCAAGGTCCGGCTGCCGTAGCACCAGACCTGTCGGTAGAAGGATCAGCCCGACGGGCAGAAGCACCCACAGAGGGCGCGAAGTCTTGTTCACATCCAGCCAGTCGTAATAGGCCGCCAGCACCATCACCAGCGTGATTTTGGTCAGCTCCGAAGGTTGCAGCCGCATGAAGCCAAGGTCGATCCAACGCTGCGCGCCCATGCCGGTGGCACCGACAAATTCGACCAACACCAGCAACAGCAGAGACCCCGCATAGGCCAGCACCGCCATATTACGCCAGAACCAGATCGGCACCATGGCGACAAAGAACATCAGGCCCATGCCCAGCACGAAACGCTTCATTTGTGGGCCGGCCCAGGGCTCCATCGAGCCACCGGCGACGGAATAGAGCATCATCAGCCCGATGCCGACAATCGTGGTCAGCAGGATGACCAGTACCCAGTTGATATACAGCACCTTGCGCAGCCCGCTGGGCACGTATTTCACGTTATATTCAAGATAACTCATAGCCGCGCCCGCCCTTCGCTGGGGGCTTGGGGCTCGCGCAGTTCAAGGTTGTTTTGCTGTGATCGGATCGTGCCGCGTTGGTTCGCCGGATAGGCCGTGAGCGGCGGCAGGTCGTCATAGTGCGCCTGAAGCAGGATGTCGCGGGCGATGGGGGCTGCGACGGTCGATCCACCGCCGCCATGTTCCACCACGACACTGACCGCGATGCGCGGATTGTCGTGCGGGGCATAGCCGACGAACAGCGCGTGGTCGCGCCGTTCCCAAGGCAGATCGGCGTTGCGTGTCACGCCGCGCGCGCGTTCGGCCTTGGTGATGTTGCGCACCTGGCTGGTGCCGGTCTTGCCAGCCATGCGCAGACCCTCGGCGACGATTTTCGACCGCCCCGCCGTGCCGCGCTGGCCGTTCACGACCTCGTACATGCCACGGCGCACGGCGGTCAGGTTTTCGGGGCTGATGCCCTGAAGCGGCACGTTGCCTTTGATCGGTGTTTCAATGCCGTCAATCGACCGCACCAGGCGCGGTTCAATCGCCGTGCCGGACGCAATGCGCGCGGTCATCACCGCCAGTTGCAGGGGCGAGGCCAACACGAACCCCTGCCCGATCGAGGCGTTCAGGCTGTCGCCCACGACCCATTCGCCCTTGCCGCTGTCCAGCTTCCAGGACTTGGTGGGCATCAATCCGGTGGCAACGCTGGAAATCGGCACATCGTGTTTTTCGCCCAGCCCCAGAATACGGCCCATAGCGGAAATCCGTTCGACCCCGGCCCGTTGCGCCAGTTCGTAATAATAGACGTCGCAGCTTTCGCGCAGGCTTTTGATCAGGTTGGTCTTGCCGTGGCCCGCCCGTTTCCAACAGTGGAATTTGCGGTTGTGCAATTCGGTGTATCCGCGGCAGGTGACGGTTTCTTCGGTATCAATCACCCCGGCTTCCAGCGCGGCCAGCGCGGTCACCATCTTGAAGGTCGATCCCGGCGGGTACAGCCCCGACGCACTTTTGTTATACAAAGGCCGATAGGGGTCTTCGTTCAACGCCTTGTAATCCGCCGTGGAAATCCCGTGCACGAATTTGTTCGGGTCAAACGTCGGGGCGGACCCGATGGCCAGGATGTCGCCCGTCACGGTGTCCATCACCACGGCGGCCGCGCTTTCACCCGCCAGGCGCGCCTGAACATAGTTTTGCAGCGCGTGGTTGATGGTCAGCTGCACGTTTGCACCCGCCTCGCCCTCTTTGCGCGACAGCTCGCGCATGACGCGTCCGGCAGCGTTCTGTTCGACCTGTTTCACGCCCGCTTTGCCGCGCAGGGGGCGTTCCATCTTGGCCTCGACCCCGGTCTTGCCAATCTGGAACCGGGGCTGGCGCAGCAGAGGATCCTGATCGTCGATCCGGGCCAGATCATAATCCGACACCCGCCCGACATAGCCGACGATATGGGCGAAATCGCTGTCCAGCGGATAGATGCGCGACAGGCCGACCTCGGGGCTGACACCGGGCAGCGCGGGGGCGTTCACGGCCACTTTGGCCACCTCTTCCCAGCTGACCCGATCGGCGACGGACACGCGCACGAACGGGCTGCGACGTTGCATTTCCTTCAGCGCATCGGCGGTCTCGCTGGGGTCCAGACGGACCAGACGCGACAGGCGGTTGATGACCTCGGCCGGGTCACCCACACCTTCGCGCGCCATGACGATGCGATAGTTTTGTTCATTGCCCGCCAGCAGCACGCCCTTGCGATCAAAGATCAGCCCGCGCGCGGGGGGGAGCAATTCGATGCTGATGCGGTTTTCATCCGCCAACATGCGGTATTCGTCGGCCTGGTCGACCTGCATGAAACGCATACGCCCGATCAGCAGCCCGGCAAAGCCCAGCTGAAGCCCGCCCAAGAACAGGCCCCGGCGCGAGATCACGCGCGCACTGCGGTCGGTATCGGCGGGCGACCGTCTCATGCGAGCTGCCTCATGGCGTCGGCCTCGGCGGCGGTGATTTTGCGTACGCCAAACAGGGTGGCCGACAGGAACACAATGGCGGGATAGGCCGCGATGGTGACGATCAGGCGCAGGATCGACAGGCCGAAACTGACCTGATCAACAAAGAACAGCGCCAGCACCATACGGTCGGCCAGCATCATCATGGCCAGCACGCCGGCGACCATGGCCCATTCGATGGCAAAGGGCAGATCGCGCGACACGGCGGCGCGCGCGCGCAGGCTTTCCAACCCGACCAGCACCAACGCGGGCCACAGGCCGGGCGGGCGTTGAAACAGCATGTCGGCGGTCAGAAACACTGCCGCGACCAGCAGGACGGGCACATAATCAGACCGCCGCATCGCCCAGGCGAATGTCAGGCACAACAGGACATCGGGGCCAGGAAAGCGCCCGCCGCCAATATCCAGCGGCACCAGGCGGACAAAGATGATCAGCCCGGCCAGCCCGACGAACAACAGGCGATACAGCCACCGTTGCAGGGTCAGACGGTCGATCATTCGCTGGCCTCCTCAATCGGGGCGGCGGCCACGGGGGGCAGCGGATTGGTCACCACCATCGCGCCGGGATCGGTGATCGCCTCGGCCCCATGGCTGCGCAACAGGCGCAGGAATTCCAACCGTTCGTAGTCAGCCGCCAGGCGCACGCGCAGGCGCCGGTCGCTGCCTTGCGCGACATGGCCAACCAACAGGCCCGCCGGAAACACACCGCCATCGCCCGAGGTGACGACCCGGTCGCCGGGGCGCACCAGATCGGGGTTTTCCAGAAACTCGACCGGCGGCGCGGATGAATTGTCGCCGACCAACAGCACCGATTGCCCCGAGGGCTGGATCAACACCGGAATGCGGCTGTTGCTGTCGGTCACCAGGATGACACGGCTGGTCTGATCCCCGACGCCGGAAATGCGGCCGACCAGGCCGACGCCATCCATTGCCGCCCAGCCATCCAGCACGCCATCGCGCGCGCCGATATTCAACAGCACGGACTGGCGAAAGGGCGACCCTGAATCCGCCAGCACCACGCCCGTCACATAGGACAGCCGCGCGTCCAGCCGCACGTTGTTCAGGTCCAGCAGCTTGGCGTTTTCCTGCTCCAGCTGCAACGCGGCCTCTTTCCAGGCCTTCATCTGCTGCAACTCGCGGCGCAGTTCCTGGTTCTGTTCATAAATACGGGCGTAGCTTTGGAAATCTTCGACCATGCCCGCGACTTTTGTCACCGGCACCAGCGCCCAGTCAAACGATGGCACGACCTTGTCGACCAGGGCGGCACGGAACCGTTCGACGCGCGGGCTGTCGATGCGCCACAGCAGGAAGGTTCCCAACAGCAACAGCACCAGAAACCCGACCAGGATATGCCGGATCGGGCGGACATAGTCCTCGCTGTTGCCTCGCTCTTTTGCCAATACGGCCTCCCGCGCGGGGGTGGATCAGGGGTGGATCAGCTGTCGTAGTCGATGACGTGACGCAGTTGCTTTTCGTACTCCAGCGCCTTGCCGGTGCCCAGAGCCACGCAATTCAAACTTTCGTCAGCCACGGAAATGGCCAGGCCGGTCTGTTCGCGCAGCGCCAGGTCCAGTTCGCCCAGCAACGCGCCGCCGCCGGTCAGCATGACGCCGCGATCAACGATATCGGCGGCCAGATCGGGCGGGGTGGCTTCCAGCGCGGTCATCACCGCTTCGCAGATCTGCTGCACCGGTTCGGCCAGCGCTTCGGCGACCTGGGCCTGGTTGATTTCGGTTTCTTTCGGCACGCCGTTCAACAGGTCACGACCGCGGATCTGCATCGAGGCGCCGCGCCCGTCATCAGGCATGCGCGATGTGCCGATCGAAGTCTTGATCCGTTCCGCCGTGCTTTCCCCAATCAGCAGGTTCTGCTGGCGGCGCAGATAGGAGATGATCGCTTCGTCCATGCGGTCACCACCAACGCGGACCGAGCGCGCATAGACGATATCGCCCAGCGACAGAACCGCGACTTCGGTGGTGCCGCCGCCGATGTCCACGACCATGTTGCCGGTCGGGTCGGTGATCGGCATGCCCGCGCCAATGGCGGCGGCGATCGGTTCGGCGATCAGGCCGGCCTTGCGCGCGCCAGCGGTCAGAACCGATGTGCGGATCGCGCGTTTTTCGACCGGGGTCGCGCCATGGGGCACGCAGACGATGATTTTCGGTTTGGAAAAGGTGGTGCGTTTGTGGACCTTGCGGATGAAGTGTTTGATCATTTCTTCCGCGCTGTCGAAATCGGCGATCACACCTTCGCGCATCGGGCGAATGGCCTCGATCGAGCCCGGCGTGCGGCCCAGCATCAGCTTGGCATCTTCGCCCACGGCCAGCACCTTTTTCACGCCATCCTTGACGTGATAGGCCACGACGGACGGTTCATTCAGAATGATGCCCTTGCCTTTGACATAGACCAGCGTATTCGCGGTCCCCAAGTCAATCGCCATATCCGTTGAAAACAAACTCGAAAGCCCAGCCATGCGCAGCATATCCCGTGGTTAAAAACCCAAATGGGCCCGCGACTCCCTCGCGTCCGGACCGTGGGTTGTTATAGGCGGGCGCGGCGGACAGGAAAAGGGGGAAGGCCCGATGGGTGGGCACCTTTTCGCCAGTGCGGCCTTGGGCAAGGCGTTGAAAACAGACTCGAATGTTGGATTCAGACACGTTCAGGGTAGATTTCCGGGGTCCTACCCCGGCAAATTATCGGAATCAGACCAATTGGCCTTTTTCAATCATCCCTGGGTCGGCCAACGATGATGGTCGTCATCTATGACGAAAACATGGACATGTTGCGAGCCATGGTCGCGCATGTGCGGGTGATCCGAGGCAAGGTCCGGGTGGTCGTGGAGCGGGGCATCAGGCGTGCCAGCAGGCCAGAACCAGCGCGCAAGCCCCACGCCGATCAACGCCATCAGCCCCAGAACCGCCATCGTTGCGGGCAGGCCAATGCGCGGGCCAAGGGCACCGGCCAGCGGATAGGTCACCAGCCAACAGGCATGGGACAGCGCGAATTGCGCGGCGAACAGCGCCGGGCGGTCGGCCTCGTGAGAGGACACGCGCAACAGCCGTCCTGAGGGCGTCAGCACCGCCGACCAGGCGACCCCGATCAGCGCCCAGAGGAGCAGAATTGCGTTCCAGGGTGGCAAGGCCACGGACATCCAGGCCGCCGCGCCCAGCGACAGGATCACCAGCGCGATGCCTGCGGGCATCATGACCTGACGGTCCGACAGGCGGTCCAACAGGCGGGGCAGGATCAGGGCCGCCGCCATCGACCCCAGCCCAAAGGCCGCCATCGCCATCGCCAGTGCGCTGTCGTCCAACCCATAGGTGGATTTCGCCAGCACCACAGTGTTGACCAAGACAAAGGCCCCCACCGCCGCCACCGCCAGGTTCAGCGACAGCAATCCGCGCAGGCGCGGTGTGGCCAGATAAATCCGGCTGCCCCGCGTCAGACGTTCGCGAAACGGCTGCGGGCGGGTGGCCTGGGTTTGCGGCGGCACGGCGGCGCTCAGAACCAATGCGGCCGAGATCAGAAAGCCGATCACCGTGCCGGAAAACAGCCCGTGGAACGACATTACCGTCAGCAGAAGCGCGGCTATGGTGGGCGACAGCAGGTTCTCCAGATCATAGGCCAGACGCGACAGGGACAGGGCGCGGGTATAGTCGCCCTCGTCCGGCAGAATATCGGGGATCGTTGCCTGAAACACTGGCGTAAAGGTGGCCGATGCGGCCTGAAGCAGAAAAATCAGCGCGTAGATGTGCCAGATTTCGGTAATAAAGGGCAGCGCCAGCGCGACCGAGGCGCGGATCAGGTCGGCGCCGATCAACACCGCCTTGCGCGGCAGGGTCACGGCGATGGCGGCCATTACCGGCGACAGACCGACATAGGCGACCATCTTTATCGCGTAGGCCGTGCCCAAAACGGCCCCGGCCCGATCACCCGCCAGGTCGAACGCCAGCAGGCCCAGCGCGACGGTCATCAGGCCCGTGCCCAACAGGGCCACCACCTGCGCCGAAAACAGGCGCGCATAAGCGGGGTGTTTGAGGATCTGGATCATGCAGGCGACCCTAAAGCGGTGCGTGACGAGGTCAATGTCTGGTGATCAGGTCGGACATTTCGCCGCTGTACCAGGTTGTGTCGGTGATCACATGCACACCGCTGCCCCGCATTTGCACGCCGTGTCGCGTGGGACACCCGGCGCCCTCAGGCAGGCGCAAAGCCACGGGGGGCAGGCAGGGTCAGAACCCTGTCGTCGCCCGTAACCTGCACCGCCAACCGGTCCCACCCATCCGCCAAGATGGGCAGGTCCGTGACGCGGTGCAGGGTCCAGTCGGTCAAACCGCTGCGGGTTTGGTCTTTTCGCGCCGCACCAGCAGGTTGTTCAGCGCGTTGACGTAAGCCTTGGCCGAGGCG